>R15__coassemble_319_pt1 | contig 102725 bp, 99 predicted proteins | sample R15__metabat2_low_PE_042 | metagenome-assembled genome bin R15
AGCTTAAAGAAAAGCTTATCCAGCGCATTCTCGTGCAGAGAATATCTTTCAAGTGAATCCCACCTCTGCAGATAATACTCCACCTGCTCGGCTGACGGAGCAGGGACAGAGATTGATCCGGCTGGTCTTCTTGCGGATGCCCCTTTTTTCTTCTGCTCAGGTACGATAGGGCTTTCATTACCAATTTTCATAGCAGCCACGATGCACCAGTGCGTATTGGCGGTATCCGCCGGAGTTAAGCCGTTTGCCTTCAGATATGCTTTAAGCAGGCTCATCTGTTTTCCCAAAGGCACTTTCCCGGATGTTGCCTCCACCATATGCGGATAAATACTGACAGCCTTATTTTCACCGCCTGCGTAAAGTATGTATTCTGTTCCGTTTATTGTAATCTTTTTCATATCAATAACCTACTATCAGCACACCGCTGAGCGGGATGCCAAGCCGTCCGCTGGAGTAAAGTAATGCTCTGCTCTTCAATTCTTTTGCGTTGTTTTTCGCCTTGGGGAATTCATGATTGTGTATAATAAAGCTCGCAAAAAGTAATTGAAAGCCATTTAAATGATGCCGGTCTTTTTTCTAAAGACCGGCGAAATCCCTTTGGCAACAGTTCTTCCGCAAAAATTCGTTTTTTTTTCGGGCTTAATCCAAATAGCCATCCCGGGCATGCAATCCGAAGCGCTTTTCCAGCTGATGCAGCATATCATCCGTGAGGGTATTGAGAATGGGCAGATGAGCGATCTTCATATAGATTTCCGCCGCCTTTTCGGCTGTTTCGATCAGCCCGAAGGTTTCGTCCAGATCCTTGCCTGCGCCGTAGATGCCATGCTGTGCCCACACGGTCAGCCGGGCTGTCTGCATTTTCTCGGCTGTCGCAAGACCGATCTCGTTTGTTCCGCAGAGCATCCAGGGCAGCACATTGACCCCGTCCGGGAAAACCACCACGCACTCGGTGCACATCTGCCACAGCGTGCGGGTAAACTGCTTCTCGTCCAGCGGATGCACATAGGTCATGGCCAGCAGGTTCGCAGGATGGCAGTGCATGATGATGCGGTTATCCGGATCCACCTTCAGGCGGGCGGCGTGGCTCATCATATGGGCGGGAAACTCGCTTGTGAAGCGTCCGCCGTCTTCGAATCCCCACAGAAGCTGGGCTTCCTCACCGCCCTTGACCAGACGGACAATGCCCAGATTGATTTGGGGGGCATACTTGACATTCTTGAAATACTTGCCCGTTCCGGTGACCAGGAAATATTTTCCCTCCAGCGATTCGGCCCGAAAGCCCGTTTCCAGGGTGCGCAGGGGGGCGGATAGATCCAGATATTCCGCCACATCCTCTTCGCTCAGCATCATGCTGACATTGCCGCCGTTGCGCTCATCCCAGCCGTGCACATACATGTTTTCAATTGTCCGGACAAATTCCACCATAAAGGAAGCGTTCAAAATATCCTTCATACCCTTTTTACCAGCACTTTCTGTTCATATTCCTGAATTTTCTCATACCATTCACCGTCTGCAGGCTTATTGCAGAGGCGGCAATATTCATTCCAGACCTCCCCGAAGGGCAGATTCTTGATTTCCTCCTGGGTAACAAGCAGACGGGTAAAATCACCTGAATTTTGCAGATTTTTCAGCCCGTCCGCCGGCTGCAGGAGAGCATAAAGCAGAGCCTTTTGGGCATTGCGATATCCAAGCACCCAGGCCGCCACCCGGTTAATCGAGGCATCAAAGTAATCCAGTGCGATATGCACCCGTCCATCCAGACCGCCGCAGCGCACGATTTCCCGGGCAATCTCCCTGGTTTCGTCGTCAAACAGCACCACGTGGTCGCTGTCCCAGCGCACCGGTCTGGTGATATGCAGCGCAATTTCGGGGAAGAAGGCCAGCAGCGCCGGAATCTTGTCACTGACCTGTTCGGTGGGATGATAATGGCCGTTATCCATCAGCGGAATGCATTTTTCTTTGTTCATGGCGGCATAGGACAGAGCAAATTCCGCACTGCCCACGGTATAGGATTCCATGCCGATCCCGAAAACCTTGGATTCAATGCAGGGCTTCACCTGATTAAAATCATAGGGCTCGGACAGAATTTCATCAATGCTTTCCTTGTAGCGCACCCTGGGCCCCAGGCGATCCCCCGGAATATCCTTGAAGCCGTCCCCCGTCCAGATGTTCATGGTGCAGATTTGCCCCAATTCCTGCGCCAGATAATTGGAGATGCGGATGCAGGCCTTGCCATGGTCGATCCAGAATTTCCGGGTATCGGCATTGGGGCTGGACAGCGTCAGCGGATCGCACTTTTCATGGGAGAAGAAGGTCGGGTTAAAATCACAGCCCAGATGACGCTGGCGGCAAAATTCCACCCATTTTTTGAAATGCCTGGGTTCCAGCTTGTCCCGGTCTGCCCATTCGTCCTTGTCGAAAATGGCATAGCAGGCATGCAGATTCAATTTGGGTGTGCCGGGGATCAGGGAAAAGGCCAGATCCAAATCGGCCATCAGCTCATCCGGCGTGCGGGCGCGCCCGGGATAGTTGCCCGTTGTTTGAATGCCGCCGGTCAGCGGCTGGTCAGGGGCGGTATCGAAGCCATGCACATCGTCTCCCTGCCAGCAATGCAGGGAAACAGGGACAGCCCGAAGCCTGGAAAGGACGCTGTCTGTGTCAATCCCATAGGCAGCATAGCATTTTTTTGCTTCAGTATAACTCATTGCCTGGTTCACCTTTCTTTCGTTTATTGGTTCAATACAGCTGATACTTCGGTCATCGGGGGGATACTGGGGGCGGCTCCCGGTCTGGAGCAGGCAATGCCGCTGGCTATTGCGGCTATGCGCAGTGATTCGGCGGGGGATTTCCCGGCCATGGCGGATTGCATGAAAAAGCCTGTGAAGGTATCTCCGGCGGCCGTTGTATCCACGGCGTTCACCGGATAAATGCCCTGAGCGCATTCGCCCTCTGGCCCTGCATAGCGGCTGCCCATATGCCCAAGGGTCAGGATAATCCGCAAATGGGGATGCGCCGTGCGCAGCGCATGAATGATTTGGTCAGGCTCTGCCTCCCCGGTCATTGCCTTGCCCTCTGTTTCGTTGATGAACAAATAATCCACGCACTTTAAGTCAACCATAAAGGCCCGGTCGTTGATGGGGGAGGGGTTGTATACCACCGTCATCCCCTTTTCATGAGCCAGGGCGGCAATCTGGTCTGTCAGATTAATTTCATTTTGCAAAAGAAGGACATCGCCGCTTGAAAAATCATCCAGCGTATCCCTGATCTGCTCCTTGGTTATGCAGCCGTTGCTGCCGGACAGAATCAGGATGCTGTTGCGCCCCTGGTCATCCACCTGAATGACGGCATGGCCGCTGGGGACGGGCAAATGAAGGACATGTGTATCATCGATACCGTTTTGACGAAGCATGTCAATCAGCATGCCGCCGTCCTCCTGTCCCACCGCCCCGGCAAAGCAGGTTTCCGCCCCTGCCCTGCTCAGGGCAACGGCCTGATTGAGCCCTTTTCCTCCGCAAAAGAGCCTGAGCTCATGAGCGGAAATGGTTTCCCCCTCTGCGGCAATATGAGGCACCCGATAGGTTTTATCGATGTTCAGACTGCCAAATACCAGCGCTTTCATGAAAATCCCCTCCTGTTGCCGTTTACAGGCAAAATACACATAAGCTTATTCTACTTTAAATGAAGAAAATCCTGCCTGCTCAGGAGAAATAATGAGATGAAGACAGGCTGTTTTCCATAAAATCGAAGATGGCTTTTTGCTCAATCAGGCAGGAATAGGTTTGCTTCCATGCCCTGTGGATGGCCGAAGCATCCCAGTTTTCCAACGCATCCGGCTGCATGGAAATGGCAATGCACAGGTGATATCTGTTTTCCCTGTCCACGCAGCAGGGGACAAATTGCACACCGTATACCCCGGGAATGCTTGCGCAGTCTGCAAAGAGTGCTTCCAGCTTGCTGATTTCGGGCGATTGCTCTTTTTTCCACTTGACCAGAATGCAGTGGATCATGCGAGGCATGCCGTTTGCTGTATTCATGATTTTCCCCTTTCGAGCATAAAATTGCAGCGGATGGGCTCCGCTGCAAATCATTATACGCTTATTTTGGAAAAAATCAACGGGAGTAATAGTCTTTGTCGATTTCCTCCCTCCATTCCTTGCGCCGGACAAACCCTCTGCGGCGTACATCGGATACCGCGCATTCAACGGCCCGGTAATTCACTTCCTGCCCGCAGGAATCGTTGTGGAAATTGGCCGCATAATCCGCATCAATGCCGATGCCCTCCGCCGTGTGCAGAGAATCGATGTTTGCCCCCAGGAACAGGAATTCCCAGCCGTACTTGCTCTTTTGACGCTCAATCATCTGCTTGACCTTTTCGGCAGAATAGCGGCGGGAAGCGTTTTCCATACCATCCGTGGTGATTACAAACAGGGTGTGCGCCGGACGATCCTCATTCCGGGCATACTTATGCACATTGCCGATGTGGTGAATGGCATCGCCGATTGCATCCAGCAACGCCGTGCATCCGCCGGGGATATAGTCTTGCTTGGTCAATTCCGGTACATTTTTGATGTCTGCCCGGTCATGGACAACCTGAGAGGATGTCGAAAACATGATGGTGGAAAGGAGGCATTCTCCTTCCTCGCCGCGCTGCTTGTTCAGCATGGAATTGAACCCGCCGATGGTATCCTCCACCATCCCGGCCATAGAACCGCTGCGGTCCAGAATAAAAACAAGCTCAGTCAATTTTTCATTCATCGCTGTATCCTCCGTCATTTTACTTGTCATCTGCCCGATGACATGCATAGTTTACCCCATTTAAACGGAGAATAGGTCGCCTGAAAAGCGACAAATGAAGCACAAAAGAAAGATTTATATGACGAACCCGCCGCTTACGCCCAGCACCTGACCGGTGATGAAGGCTGCATTGTCTGAACAGAGAAATTCCACGCTTTTTGCCACATCACCGGGCGTTCCCAGCCGGCCAAGAGGGGTCTGGCTGATTAAATCCTCCTTATCCTGAGATGAGAAATTCCGCATCATATCCGTATCGATGACCCCGGGGGCAACGCAATTGACCCGCACAGCCGGGGCAACCTCCCGGGCCAGCGCCTTGGTCAGCCCAATGAGCGCGGCCTTGCAGGATGAATAGGCCGCCTCGCAGGAGGCTCCCGTCTGCCCCCACATGGAGGAAATATAGATGATGCTGCCCGCCCTGTCCCGCAGCATGGGCAGAAAGGCTTTGGTCACCAGAAAGGCGCCCCGGACATGGACGGCATAAAGCTCGTCAAAATCATGGACGGACATTTCTTCCAGCAGCCCGGTTTTTGCAGTGCCTGCGTTGGAAATCAGCACATCCAGATGGCGAAATCTGCGGTAAAGCCGGGTGTAAAGATTTTGTACATCCGCTTCATTCCGGACATCGCAGGGGAGCGCCCAGGCACCCGTTTCGGCAGACAAAGCACTGGCGGCATCGGACGAATGCAGATAGGTAAAGGCTACACAGGCACCGCTTGCCGAAAATCTGCGCACCATTTCTGCCCCGATTCCTCTGGAGCCCCCGGTAATCAGCACATATTTCATCGCTTATATTCCTCCATGAGCAGCTTGTGAACCTCAGAAGGCAGCATTTTTCTGGTATAGATGCCGGTCAGTACCTCATATTCATACATTTCCCGGTTGGGCAAATCAGGCTGATTTTTGGCATCCTGCGCCGCTTGACGGAAATCGTAGGGGAGCGTGACGAGGGTAATATCCAGCGGGGCATTTTCGTCCGCTTCCTCGCCGCTTAGGATGGCATATTCCACCTTGTTGATTCCGATTGCATTGCCCACCGAGCCGATATTGCACAAAAGCCCCTTTCCCTTGACCACACGCAGCCCCTGGGCATGGACATCGGCATAGATGACTACATCAAAATCAGGATCAAAAAAGGGGCGCAGCTGCTCCTGCTCGCTTTCTATGAACAGCAGATTTTCCATGACCGGCCGGCCGTGAAACATGCGGATTTTTCGGCCGGACAGCGTCATATGGTGCTCAAGGGGAAGGCAGCGCAAAATTTCCATGCGCTCCTTGCCTAACTGCTCATAATAGAATTTGTCCCCCGCAAACTGTTTCAGCGCAATGCCCTCATCCCAGTTTCCCCGGAGGGAAACCGTGCAATGGGCATGCATCCAGTCAAAGGTTTGGTCGGAATCGGGCCCCTTGCCCACAGAATCGCCCAGACAGAAAATCTTGTCGATTTTTCTGCGCTGCAAATCCCTTTCCAATGCCCGGACGGCCGGCACATTCCCGTGTAAATCCCCGATTAAGGCAATTTGTGTCATGCTTTGTTCCTCCGAATGCTCCATCAAAAGCAACAATTCATTATAACACAGAAGCCTCCCGTTCGTCAAATTCGCAAGATACAAATTTCTTTCGGAAAACTTTGGATTTTTTTAAAAAAAGACTTGCTTTTTTTTTGAAGGCGTGGTATAATATCCCTGCTGTTTGAGAAAACAGCGATGCGCCCTTAGCTCAGCTGGATAGAGTGTTTGACTACGAATCAAAAGGCCGAGGGTTCGAATCCCCCAGGGCGCGCCATAGCAGGTCGAAAGGCCTGCTTTTTTCATGCGATTTTTGAGATGCTTTTTTTTGCAAAGAAAAAAGCCACAATCAGGAAGATCATGGCTTTTATGACGGCAGGGAGCAATCAGATTTCGGCGATTGCCTCGATTTCACACAGCGCACCCTTGGGCAATTCCTTGACCGCTACACAGGAACGGGCGGGCTTTTCGGTAAAATATTTGGCATAAACCCCGTTGAAGGCGGCAAAATCGCTCATATTGGCCAGAAAACAGGTGGTTTTCACCACATGAGTAAAATCCACTCCGACTGCGCTTAAAATGCTTCCGACATTTTTGCAGCTCTGTTCGGCCTGTGCCTCGATGCTGTCCGGCAAAGCGCCCGTTTGGGGGTCGGCACCCAATTGACCGGAGGTAAAAATCAAATTGCCGCAAACATAGCCCTGGGAATAGGGCCCGATGGCACCGGGGGCAGCGTTCGTTTCAATCCTTTTCATATCAACAACCTCAGTAATTCTTTTCGCCGGGGGTGGGATCGGATGTTTTTTTCCAGGAACCATTTTGCTGCTTGGCATAGGAAACATCCTTTTCCTGCTCATCAAATTTCACCAGATCCAGAATGACATCCTGATAGGATACCACAACCTTTTCTCCCTTGGCCGAGAGCTTGAAGGAGGTGTGAATCTCCACCGAGCCGTCCTCGAGGGTCTCGACGGACTCCTCGCCGCTGCAGAAAATAACCATATAGCCGTCTGCAGGCAGGGTGATGCCGGCGGGGAAAACGAATTTCTTCAGATTCTTTTTGCCGTCCGAGAGGCACAGCCCCTCCAGATCGATTTCCTCATCCGAGGTGTTGTGCAGTTCAAACCAGTCGTAGCCCTTGTCATTGGAATCCCGCAGGGACTCCTTGTTGGAGGCCATGATTTCGCTGATTTCAATGGCGGTAAAATTGCGGCTGAGAGCCAGTGCGCTGATGCTGGAGAAAAGCAGGCAGAAGGTCAGAAAAACGGCGATCAGTTTTTTCATAAGGGTCGTCCTTTCGTTATGGTTTTTGATTGATTCGGATGCATCGGGGAGTTTGCTCGCCCGATCCGATCCGATTTTATCATAATTTTAATCATTCATCAAGCAAAATAACGGAAATCACAAAAAATTAACATTCAATTTTCCCTTGCTGTTCCTCAAAGGCATCCAGTAAATCGAAAACCTCCGAGAAGGTGGGGACTGTGTTGATTTTTGCCCGGACGGCTGATGCCCCCCGTATATCATGAATGTACCAGGCAAAATATTTGCGCATTTCAAGCAGGGCGCTTCTTTCGCCCTTCCAGACAATCATCATGCGTGCATGCTGCTTGGCTGTCTGGATGATTTGGGACAGGGAGGGCTTTTGATAGGCTTTATCGGCCAAAAAGGCCTTGATTTCTTCAAAAATCCAGGGATTGCCCAATGCGCCCCGTCCGATGGCCAGCCCGTCGCACCCCGTTTGCTTGAGCATTTCAATGGCCGATTGCCCGCCCGTGATATCCCCGTTTGCGATGACCGGAATACGGACGGACTGCTTGACCCGGCGGATTTGCTCCTTGCTTGCCTGCCCGGAATACTGCTGCATCCGGGTTCTTCCGTGAACGGTCACAAAGGCGGCGCCCTCTTCCTGGGCAATATGAGCCAATTGGGGAGCGTTCAGATGCTCCTCATCCCAGCCTGACCGCATTTTGACGGAAACGGGCAGCATTGTGCCGGACACGGCGGCCTGAATCACCCGTTTTGCCTGATTCAGATCCTTCATCAGGGCACTGCCGGCACCCCCGCCTACCACCTTTTGTGCGGGACAGCCCATATTGATGTCGATACCCACAAAGCGGCCGGTATCGGTCAGCTTTTTTGCGGCATCCCGGATATAAGCAGGCTCCGTGCCGAAAATCTGAGCGGCCAGAGGGCCTTCATAGGGGGCCCGGGCGATCAAAAACCGGTAGGCCGCCCGATCCCTTGGTGCGGTCAGATAGCCCTGGGCGCTGATCATTTCGGTTGTCGCAAAATCACAGCCCTTGGTATCGCAAAGCAGGCGGAAGGGCCAGTCTGTGATGCCCGCCATGGGGGATAGATACAGGTTCATTCGGCTGCCTCATTCATCGGTTAATGTCTGGACAAGAGTCAGGTTTTTGATGCGCCACTGACCGTTTTCTCTGGAAAGAACGACCTGATAGCGGGCGCTTTGCCACTTGGGGGGGGAGCTGGTGAGCCCGAGGGCTTGCGCCTCTTCCTTGCCCGCTGAATTCAATTTTCCGTCAATGGCGGGGATTCTTTCCTCAAAATAGGCCTTGGCCGTATCCTCCCAGGGCCAGCACCAAACCCAGGTCAGCTTGACGCGGTGGTCAAAGCCGGTAATGCTGTAATATCTGCTGTAGACATCTGTCCCATCCCGGTGAGCCGTCAGCGCCTCATCCCGTTCCAGATAATTGGTGCTGAAATAACTTTCCAGCTGCTCCTCATCCGCATCCAGCATAATGACCTGAGCGCGCTTTGCCATTCCGTCCTTCAGAATAATGTAAATATTGCTGGCATTCATGGCATAATAAAAAGCAAAAACCAGAACGCTCAGCACAAAGCAGCAAACCATCAGACGGGTTGCGATATACCATACAAAACGGTTGATATATTTCACCGCTCCATTCCTCCGTGCGCAGGATTTATTCCCGCAGGCCTATTATAACAGATTTTTTTGCGTTGCGCAACGCACAAGAGAGCCGGGTTTTGTAAAATTAAGATACCTGCCGCTCAAAAAGCAGGAAAACGGCACTTTGCGGCGAAATAAATTTAGGTGGATTTTACCACTTCGGGAGGTTTATTCGGCTATGAAATGTCCCCGGTGCGGTCACTGGAACCGTGCTTCCTTTCCCCGCTGCTTCCGCTGCGGCTGCCCGTTGAATCAGGATGCTTCTTCCGGGCAGGAGCAGGAGTGGCTGTCGGAAATAGAGAAAAACAGCGGAAAAGAAAAGACTTTTATGAAGGTGGATGAGATGGGGAATGCTGCCCCGTCTCCTGATTTTCGTGATGCCCTTGCGGCTGAAATGCAGGATTTGCATGCCCGCAAGGAGCGGGGCGAGGAAAAGCAGCGTGCGCTGCGGCTGGATGATACCAATGCGGATTATTCCATTGCAACCGGCCGGAGAGCCCATTCCACCACCAGACAGCATGTTATTTTTTCGGATGAGCAGGGGGGAGAAGCAGCCTCTTCCCGCCGGGTAGAGTCGGCCTATGATTCCTTGGGGGAATCCGAGCCATCGGGGGATGTTGCCTACCGGGCCATGCGGGCCACGCCCAATCGTTCCTCCGCATCCGCCCGTTCCATGACTACCCGAACCATGCGAACCACCCATGCATTCGGCATCCGGCGGCTGACCAGGGTTGGGGTGATTTTACTGATTGTCCTGGCTGTGGCGGCCCTTGGCGTATTTGGGGTGTACAAGCTGGGGCTGATTGGGCAGGAAACCCTTTCCTTTCAGGATCAGGTGCTGATTTCCGCTTCGATTTACGATGATTTGCCGGCGCATATTATCCAGATTCCGGCAGAGGACGGGACGGAAATTTATATCAAGGAGCTGCATGTCTGGTCCGAGCCGGCCATTGGCGGCTATGTGACCTTTGAAATTCCCGATTACGAATGGTATGAAAATGAGACCAATCTGGAGGACGAGGTCTACCATGTCACCATGACGCCCTACCAGCGCATGAGCAACAACGAGCAAAAGCGCCTGGGAACCATCACATTCGATGTTCAGGTGCCCCTGTCCCCGCTGACGCTGATTTCCCCTGATGTCACCTATCTGGAGGTCAATTCCTTCCAGACCTATCAGATTCAGTTTCAGGTGGAAAAGGGCAGCGAGGTAACCATCAACGGCGAAAATTATTCCGACCTGGTCAGTTCCACCGATGGCCTTTTGTCCTACAATGCCACCATCCAGCCCATCGGGGAAAATTATATTACGATCGAATGCAAGACCAAGTATTACAGAAAAAATACCGTTGTGCTGACGCTGTACAGACAGGTGCAGGATATTAAGCTGGAGTTGGACTCCACTTTGAGCACCGAATACCGCGGCGCCGTTTCCGAAATGACCATCAGCGGCACAACGCTGAATAAGGCGACCATCCGGGTTCTGTCTCCCTACAGGGATCTGAATACGGATAAGCTGTTGACGGACGGCACCTTCTCCTTTGTGGCCATTTTCGATAAAATCGGCAACAATACCATTACGATCGAAGCCTCCTATCCGGGGCGGGAGACCACCACGGTCAATTTCGTTGTGTATCATGTGCCCTCGGCCACCAATTATACCAAAAAGGCCTGGCCCATGGATGCGGATAACTATACCGAATTCCTGGATAATATTACATACCGGGTCAAGACAACACAAATTTATGTCTGCAAGGGCACCATAACCAAAATCATTTCCACATCCCCTGTTCTGGCCATCATGGAAACGGGTACGGCGGATGCCTCCAGAGAGGTGCTGCTGGAAAATAAATCCACGGATACATGGGAAGTGGGGGATGTGCTGCGGGTTTACGGGGATGCCTTTGGTTCTTATGACGGCAAGCCCTGGCTGGTCGGCCGGTACACCTATTCAAATTAATTAAAATTTTGATTTACAGAAGACTTTTGTTGTGATATAATCCGATACTGCCTGATGAAGGAGGTATTTGATGGCTCAGTTTGTTGATCATGCGCCCTTTACGGCCAGGGCGGGAAACGGCGGGAATGGCTGCGTTTCCTTTCACAGAGAAAAATTTGTCGCCAACGGCGGCCCGGACGGCGGGGACGGGGGAAAGGGCGGCGATATCGTGTTGCTGGCCGATCCCAATATGCATACGCTGCTGGATTTCCGCTTCCGTTCACGCTTTGAGGCGCAGAACGGCCAGGATGGTTCATCCGGACGCCGCAACGGGAAAAACGGCGAGGATTTGCTGATTAAGGTGCCGGTGGGCACTGTTGTGCGGGACGCGGAAACCGGGCATATCGTGGCTGATATGTATGAGGCGGGCAGGCAGAAGGTCATTCTGCATGGCGGCCGCGGCGGCTGGGGAAACAGCCATTTTGCCACGGCAACCCGTCAGGCACCCAATTTTGCCAAGCCCGGCCTCAAGTGTGAGGTGCGCCGGATGGAAATGGAGCTCAAATCCATTGCCGATGTGGGGCTGGTGGGATATCCCAATGTGGGGAAAAGCACCATTTTGTCCGTTGTGACTGCCGCCCGTCCCAAGATTGCCAACTATCATTTTACGACACTGACGCCCAATTTGGGCATTGTCCGCCATCACGGTCAGGATTTCATTATGGCGGATATTCCCGGTCTGGTGGAGGGTGCCAGCGAGGGAGCAGGGCTTGGGTTTGATTTTTTGCGGCATGTGGAGCGTACCAGGCTGCTTTTGCATGTGGTGGATGTGTCAGGCAGCGAAGGACGGGATCCGCTGGAGGATTTTGACCGGATCAATGCCGAACTGGCAGCCTTTGGCGATCTGAAATACCGTCCGCAGATCGTGGCGGCCAACAAAATGGATATTCCCGAGGCTGAGGAAAATCTGGAAAGGCTGATGGCTCACGTGGGACGGGATATTCCGGTGTTTGCCGTATCGGCGGCCACCCACAAGGGATTTGAGGAACTGCTTAACTGTGTCGCCCAAACGCTGGAGGATTTGCCCGAAAGCCAGCCCTATGAAGAGGAAGAAGAGACGGCTGATTTCATCTGCTCGGGCGGATTTGAGGTATCCAGAGAGGGCAATGTGTTTGTCGTATCCGGCTTTGCCGCAGAGCAGCTGATTGAAAGCGTCAATTTTGAAGATCGGGAGTCGCTGAATTGGTTCCACCGGACGATGCGCAAATCGGGCATCATCGATGAACTGCGCAGGCAGGGGGCTCAGGAAGGCTCCGTCGTACGCATGGCCGACATGGAATTTGACTTTATCGAATAATGGAGTGAGGGAATTTTATGACCGGGAAACAACGCGCTTATTTGCGCAGCATGTGCAATACGCTGCCCTGTATTTTGCTGATTGGCAAGGAGGGGGTCGGCGAAAATACCATTCGGAATGCTTCCGATGCCCTGGATGCCCGGGAGCTGATTAAATGCGGGGTGCAAAGAGGCTGCGAACTGACCGCAAGACAGGCCTGCGAAATCCTTTGCGAGGAGCTGAATGCAGAGCCTGTTCAGTGCATCGGCAATAAATTTTGCATCTATCGTCCCAGAGAGGAAAACCCCGAAATTGTGCTTCCGGACTGATTTTTTCAGTCCCCCCTGACATTGAAAAAAATAGCCCAACCACAATATATTGTGGTCGTAACAAAAATGAAACACAATTTTTAGTGGTTACCCTCTTGACAAAGCAAGGCATCGTCTGTATAATAGGCGTTGCCTTTTGATTTTTGCCGCATGAGCGGCGTTGGGGAGGAAACACATGATTCAGTCGATTAAAAAGCGTGACGGCCGTGTTGTGCCGTTTGATCTTACGAAAATAACGGATGCGGTTTTGAAGGCCTTCAAGGCCAGCGGCTCTGCCAAGGGAGAGGACACGGCCAGGGAGATTACCCGGCTGGTGGTCGAGGGTCTGGAGCATGACGAGAAAATTTCTTCCGTGCCTGCCGTTGAAGAAGTGCAGGACATGGTTGAAAAGGTTCTGATTGAAAACGGCTTTGTGCGTACGGCCAAGGCCTACATCCTGTACCGTGCCGAGCGCAGCCGTGTGCGTGAAATGAACACCCGGCTGATGAAAACCTTTGAGGATATCACCTTCAAGCCCGCTTCCGAGTCCGATATCAAGCGCGAAAATGCCAACATCAACGGCGACAGCGCCATGGGTGCCATGCTTAAGTTCGGTTCGGAAGGCTCCAAGCAGTTTTATGATATGTATGTGCTGGATCCTGAGCATGCCAGGGCCCACCGGGAGGGGGATATCCATATTCATGATATGGACTTTTATACCCTGACCACTACCTGCTGCCAGATTGATTTGATTGAGCTGTTCCGGGGCGGCTTTTCCACGGGTCACGGCGTTCTTCGTGAGCCCAACGATATTGCCAGCTATTCGGCTCTTTGCTGCATTGCCATTCAGGCCAATCAGAACGATCAGCACGGCGGCCAGAGCATTGTGAATTTCGATTACGGCATGGCGCCCGGCGTGAAGAAGACCTATTACAAGCGTTTCCGGGATAATCTGTCCCGTGTGCTGGCCCTCAGATGCGGCAGTGAGGATGCGGATTGCGATGCCAAGGACATGCTGGAAAGCATTATGGCGGAGACCGGCCTTGCCCCCGAAATGACCGAAAACGATGGGTTTGATGCCGCTATCCTGCAAAAGCTCGGCGCCTTTGTGAGCGAGGAGGATGCAAAGAGCCTGCTGTCCTTCATCCGCACCTATGCCCTCAAGGAAACCACCAAGGCCACCTATCAGGCCATGGAAGCCTTGATTCATAACCTGAATACCATGAATTCCCGCGCGGGCGCTCAGGTTCCCTTCTCCTCCATCAACTACGGAACGGATACCAGCCCGGAGGGACGGCTGGTCATGCAGCAGCTTTTGTATGCCACGGAAGCCGGTCTGGGACGGGGCGAAACCCCCATTTTCCCCATCCAGATTTTCCGCATCAAGGAAGGCATCAACTACAATGAAGGCGATCCCAACTACGATATTTACCGTCTGGCGATCCGGGCCAGCGCCAAGCGCCTGTTCCCCAATTTCTCCTTCATTGACGCGCCCTTTAATCTGCGCTACTATAAGCCCGGTCATCCGGAGACTGAGGTGGGCTATATGGGCTGCCGTACCCGTGTCATGGCCAATGCCTATGACAGGGACAGGGAGATTGCCCCCCGCAGAGGCAATTTGTCCTTCACCTCCATTAACCTGCCCCGCCTGGCGATCAAGGCCAAGGGCAATGTGGACGAGTTTTTTGACAGCCTGGAAGAAAAAATGGCCCTGGTCTGCGACCAATTGTATAAGCGTTACCTGATTGTGGCTCATAAGAAGGTCTACAATTTCCCCTTCCTGATGGGTCAGGGCGTGTGGCTGGATTCCGAAAAGCTGGATTGGAACGATGAGGTGGGCGAGGTGCTGAAGCATGGCACATTGTCCGTCGGCTTCATCGGCCTTGCGGAAACGCTGAAGGCACTGGTGGGCAAGCACCACGGCGAAAGCGAGGCCAGCCAGAATCTGGGACTGGAAATCATCGGCTTCATGCGCACCTATCTGGATAAGAAAACGGCGGAAACCGGCATGAATTATACGCTGCTGGCTACCCCCGCCGAGGGCTTGTCCGGCCGGTTTGTCCGGATGGATAGGGAACGCTTCGGCTCAATCCCCGGTGTCACAGACCGGGATTACTACACCAACTCCTTCCATGTTCCGGTCTATTTCCCCATCAGTGCCTTTGATAAAATCAGCATCGAGGCGCCCTATCATGAATTGACCAATGCCGGCCATATCACCTATGTGGAAATGGATGGCGATCCCATGCAGAATCTGGAGGCATTCGAGAAAATCGTCCGCCATATGCATGACTGCGGCATCGGCTATGGTTCCATCAATCATCCCGTTGACCGTGACCCCCTTTGCGGCTTCAACGGAATTATCGGGGATACCTGCCCCCATTGCGGCCGGAGCGAGGAAGGACATCCCTTTGAGCGCATCCGCCGGATTACAGGCTATCTGGTGGGAACGCTGGATCGCTTCAATAATGCCAAGCGCGCCGAGGAAAAGGATCGGGTCAAGCATAACATCTGATTTTGAATGATCCCTGTCGAACGCCGATTCCCTTTGAAGGAGTCGGCGTTCCCGTGCTTTTCAGAAAGGAAACAGAGAGATGAAAATCCGCATTGCCGGGGTTGTCAATGACTCTATTGTGGACGGTCCCGGGCTGAGATTTACCGTGTTTACCCAGGGCTGCAGCCATCATTGCCCCGGCTGTCATAACCCGGAAACCCACGATTTTGCAGGGGGACAGGAGGAAACCACCGAAAATATCATCGGGAAATTTTCCAAAAATCCTCTTTTGTCCGGGATCACGCTGTCCGGCGGCGATCCCATGGAGCAGCCAGAGCCCTGCCTGGAACTGGCCAGGGCGGCCCATGCGAAGCATCTGAATGTCTGGACCTATACGGGCTATACCTGGGAAGGGCTGCATGAACAGGGGGATGCGCAGCGTCTGGCGCTGCTGGATGAAACGGATGTGCTGGTGGACGGCCCCTTTATTTTGTCTGAACGCAGCCTGGAGCTGAAGTTCTGCGGCAGCCGGAATCAGCGCTTGATTGACGTGAAAAAAACAAAGGCCGCCGGGCAGATCGTTTTGTGGACACCGCCTGTGTGGTGAACAGACGATTGTTGCGGATTATTGATTGATTTGCAACAAAATCGACATAAATTTTGCTTGACGAAGGCATTGAAAAAGGGCTATACTTCATTTGAAAATTTGGCTTGGGAGGTGACGTTCGATGGACGATGGCGGTAAATGTCAGACAGGCGAAAGCGTACCGCGATCATGGGGCCGCCGTTCGATCGGACGGCAGCCTGGGTGATAAAATGATTCTGCCCTGAGGGGGGTTTGTTTGAAGCGCAAAAAGCCGATTTTCCGAGCCGACAATCGGTTTATTGGGTGTTTCAGACGAAAAAGAATCATTTGTTTGCGGCGCTTCCTCCTTCTTTTGACATTATTTCCGGTCGCCTGCACGATAGGGTTTGTTTTTGTGCCGATTTGGCGTACTGAGCGAAGAAATCAAGAGAGGAAGTGTTTCCTTTGGATTGGGAAAAAAGCAGGGAAAGACTGCTGAATCTTTTGCAGAATAATCGCCTGAGCGAGCTGCGCGGGGCGCTGATGATGCTCAATGAGGTGGATATTGCCCACTTCATGGAGGAACTGGATAAGGAAAAGCTGCTGATTGTGTTCCGGGTGCTGCCCAAGGATATATCGGCTGATGTATTCAGCTATATGTCAGCCGAGCAGAAGCAGACGCTGGTGGAATGCATCGGCGACAGCGAATTGCGTGCCCTGATTGAGGACATGTTTCTGGATGACGCGGTGGATTTTCTGGACGAATTGCCGGCCAATGTGGTCAAGCGCATCCTGCAGAGCACGGATGAGAAAACCCGCAATCTGATCAATCAGTTCCTGCGCTATCCGGATAACAGCGCAGGCTCTCTGATGACCATTGAGTACATGGAAATCCATACCGGCACCTCCATGCGCCAGGCCATGGACATCATCCGGAAAACGGGGGTCGATAAGGAAACCATTTATACGCTCTATATTCTGGATGAGGCGCGGCGTTTGCGCGGTACATTGCCCCTGCGTACCATGATTCTTGCCCAGGATGATGTGCTGGTCGAAACCCTCATGACCCCGAACCCGGTATTTGTCCGTACGCTGGATGACCAGGAAAAGGTGGCCGAAATGGTTCGGGAATATGACCTTTTGTCCATCCCGGTGCTGGATAAGGAGGACCGGATGGTGGGCATCATCACGGCGGACGATATCATGGATGTTATCGAAGAGGAGAACACAGAGGACTTCGAAAAGATGGCCGCTCTGACCCCTTCGGAGGACGAATATCTGAAGACCTCTCCCCTGAAGCTGGCCTGGAACCGCATCCCCTGGCTGCTGATCATGGCAACGGTGGCTATTTTCACCGGGATGATTATTACCAAATATGAAAATTTGCTTTCAGGCGCAGCCCATATAGGCGTGATTCTGACCTCCTGCATTCCCATGCTGATGGATACGGGCGGTAACTGCGGTTCCCAGGCCTCCACACTGATTATCCGCGGTATTGCCCTGGGGCAAATCGAGTTCAAGGACATTTTCCGGGCATTGTGGAAGGAGCTGAGGGTGGCGCTGATGGTAGGCGGCGTGCTGTTTCTTTTCACCTTCTTCCGCATTATTTTCATCAACCTGGGCGGCGATTGGAGCGGGTGGTGGGTGGCGCTCATTGTGGCTCTGTCCCTGCTGTGCACCGTTGTGCTGGCTAAATCCCTGGGCTGCATATTGCCCCTGGCCGCAAAGAAAATCGGGTTTGACCCTGCTTTGATGGCCAGCCCGCTGATTACAACCATTGTTGACTTTGCCTCCCTGTCCGTCTATTTTACCATTGCCACGGCGATCATGGCACGGGTCGGCATCTGAATGGATGCTTCATCAAGCGGGGCAGGCAGATAAAAAAATGAAATTTTCTGAACCTATATTTGCAAAAGATTTCCTCCTGTGCTTGCCATGGGAGGAATTTTGTGGTAATATAGAGGGGCAAATTCTTCCTTCTCAAAGGAGCTTGTCATGAAGGTTGGGGTTATTTCACTGGGCTGCGTGAAAAATCGCATTGATACCGAGCAAATGCTCTGGCAACTGGAGCAGGCCGGGTATGAGCTGACGGGGACAGAATCCGAGGCGGACATACTGATTGTCAATACCTGCGGGTTCATTCAGTCCGCCAAGGAAGAGTCCATTGATACCATTTTTGAGCTGGCTGAGTATAAAAAAACAGGCAAATGCCGGCTGCTTGTTGTAACCGGATGCCTGTCTCAGCGGTATGCGGAAAATTTGCTGGAGGAAATTCCCGAAATCGATTGCCTGCTTGGGGTGAATCAGTATGACCAGGTTGTGCCGCTGATCAAAAGGGCCCTGAAGGGGGAAAGGGGCTGCGCCTGTGAGCAGAATTTATCCTTTTTTGAGGGCGACAGGGTGCTGACCACCCCGCCGTACTCCGCTTATATCAAGATCGGAGACGGGTGCGACAACCGCTGTGCCTACTGCGCCATCCCCCTGATCCGGGGCGGCTATCGGTCCAGAAAAAAGGAAAACATACTGAACGAAATGCGCCGGATGGCAGGGCAGGGAGTCCGGGAACAGATTCTGATTGCCCAGGATACCACCAAATACGGCATTGACTGCGGAACCTCCCTGAAGGAATTGCTGAAGGAGGGCGCGCAGATTCCGGGGATTGACTGGCTGCGGGTTCTGTACATGTATCCGGATGAAACGGGGATTGATTTGCTGGAGGAAATGGCACGGCATGAGAACATTGTGCGGTATCTGGATTTGCCGCTGCAGCATATTTCCCCTGAGCTGCTCAAAAAAATGAACCGCAGGGGCAGCCCTCACAGCACAAGGCAGCTGCTGAAGGCCGCCCGTGAGATGGGCTTTTGCCTCAGAACCACCTTTATTGTGGGCTTTCCCGGGGAAACGGAGGATGATTTCAAGCGCCTGATGGATTTTACGGAGGAAATTTCCTTCGACCGGATGGGGGCATTCGCCTTTTCTGCGGAGGAGGATACGCCGGCCTTTGAAATGCCGAATCAGGTGCCGGAGGAAATCAAGCAGGAGCGGTTGGATAAGCTCATGCATCTGCAGGCCGGGATTTCCCTGAAACGGAATCAGCTGCGCCTGGGGAAAACAGAGCGGGTGCTGATTTGCGGGCATAACGGCATGACCTATACGGGACGAAGCGCCTTTGAAGCCCCGGATGCGGACGGGGAAATTATGGTGATTTCTCAAAATCCCTTGATTGAAGGGCAGTTCTATCCCGTAAAAATCAGCGGCGCTCAGACCTATGACCTGACCGGAGAGGTGATTCCATGAATCTGCCCAATAAGCTTACAGTGATTCGCATTTTGCTGATCCCGATTGTGTGCCTGCTGCTTTCGTTTGGATTGAATGGGTGGGCACTGGCCGTCTTCCTTATTGCCTCGGTCACCGATTTTCTGGACGGGTATCTGGCCAGAAAGCATCATCTGATCACAACCTTCGGCAAATTTCTCGACCCGGTGGCGGACAAATTGCTTGTATTGTGTACGATGATTTTTCTGTGCGAAAAGGGGGCAATGCCTGCATGGGCGGCCGCCATTGTGGCCTTCCGTGAGCTGGCAGTGGATGGCCTCAGGCTGGTGGCTGCGGGAAAGGGAAAGGTTGTTGCGGCCGGATGGCTCGGAAAAATCAAAACGAATTTACAGCTTTTGTGCGTCATTTTCGCGATGATTCTGCCCGGACATGTGCTGACAGCCATTCTGACCTACGGGATGGCGCTGATGACCCTTGTATCCGGCACGGACTATTTTATCAAGCTTAAAGATGTATTTATAGAAGGAGAGTAATTATGGCGAAGAAAAAGGATTCGGAAAAGCTGACCTTGAATGTTGACCTGAAGCAGGATGAAAAGGCAAAGGCACTGGAGTCTGCCCTGGCAGCGCTGGACAAGCAGTTCGGCAAGGGCACGGTCATGAAGATGGGCGCCAAGACCACCATGAAGGTTGATGTCGTGCCCACGGGCTGTCTGGAGCTGGATAATGCGCTGGGTGTCGGCGGCCTGCCCAAGGGACGCATTATTGAAATCTACGGGCCTGAATCCTCCGGTAAGACCACCGTTGCCTTACATGTGGTGGCTCAGGTGCAGAAGGCAGGCGGAACGGCCGCCTATATCGATGCCGAGCATGCCATGGATCCGCAGTATGCCAGCAATCTGGGGGTCAATATCGATGAGCTGTACATCAGCCAGCCAAACAGCGGCGAGGATGCTTTGGAGATTGCCGAGGCGCTTTTGCGTTCGGGCGCAATCGATATTGTGGTGGTGGACTCCGTGGCTGCATTGGTTCCCAAGCAGGAAATTGAGGGATTGATGGGGGACAGCTTTGTGGGTTTGCAGGCCCGTATGATGAGCCAGGCCATGCGCAAGCTGGCGGGCGTTGTGTCCAAAACCAACTCCATTGCTCTGTTTATCAACCAGCTGCGTGAAAAGGTCGGCGTTATGTACGGCAATCCGGAAACCACAACGGGCGGCCGTGCGCTGAAATTCTATGCTTCAGTCCGGCTGGATATCCGCCGCGGTCAGCCCATCAAGAACGGCTCCGAGATTATCGGCAACCGCACAAAGATCAAGGTGGTCAAAAACAAGGTTGCGCCCCCCTTCAAAACCTGTGAAGTGGATTTGCTGTACGGTCAGGGCATCAGCCGTGAGTCCGGCTTGATCGATCTGGCGCTGGAAATGGATGTGATTCAGAAGTCCGGCTCCTGGTTCTCCATCAATGACCAGAAGATTGCCCAGGGCAGGGATAATTGCCGCATTTATTTGAAGGAAAATCCCGATGTGGCGGACGAAATCGAGCGCCAGGTGCGGGAAAAGATGGTTACATCGGATGCCCCGGTCATTCCTCAGGAAACGGGAGAAATGCCCGATGACGAGTCGGATATGCCGGAAGACAATGAATTCTCAGGCTCTGATGATTATATGCTCGAGGCCGGCAGAGACTTCGATTTTGATCAGTAAGCGATGAATACACCCCATGATGAAAATTGCCATCTGTGCCGGATCGGATTGAAGGATGTATCCGTCAGCGCAGGGGGCGATACCCTGATTGAGCATGTGACCTGCCATATGCATTGCGGGCAATTGACTGCCCTGGTAGGTCCAAACGGTGCGGGAAAAACAACGCTGATCCGCGCCCTGCTGGGGGAGATTCCCCATACCGGTGTTATTGAACATCAGGATGCAGCAGGGCGTGAGTTTCCGCACCTCAAAATCGGCTATGTTCCCCAGCATTTGCCCTTTGACAGGCAAATGCCGCTGACGGTGGAGGATTTGCTGGCAGCGACCATGACCCGCCGCCCGGTGTGGCTTGGCGTTGGCAAAAAAACAAGGCAGCGGGTAAAGGCTGTTTTGTCTGCCGCTCAGGCGGAGGGGCTTTCCGGGCGGCGGCTGGGAGCCCTCAGCGGCGGTGAATTGCAGCGCGTTTTGCTGGCCATGGCCCTGGATCCCTTGCCTGATTTGCTGATATTGGATGAGCCTGTATCCGGCGTGGATCAAAACGGGCTTGCCCTTTTCCTGGAGACCGTTTCCCATCTGACGGAGAACCATCATCTGGCTATTTTGCTGGTTTCCCATGACTGGATGCTGGTGCGCCGGTATGCTGACCATATGATTCTGATGGATCGGACCGTCCGTGCCGCCGGAAAGCCCGGGGATGTGTTCGAGAGCGCAGAGTTTCAGGAACTGTTCCCTGCTACAAGCAAGCACTGAGGTGAAGGAAACATGCAAACCATTTATGCTGTTATGGACGGGCTTCTTCCGTTTGAATGCTTTCGCTTCAGTTTCATGAAAAATGCGCTGCTGGCGATGCTTCTTTTGACCCCGCTTCTGTCATTGCTGGGCACGATGGCGGTCAATCGCTCCATGGCCTTCTTTTCGGATGCCCTGGGGCACAGCGCCCTGGCCGGGGTCGGACTGGGTATGCTGCTTGGCATATCCAATGAACTGGTCAGCCTGCTGATTTTCGGCATCCTATGGGCCCTGCTCATTGCACGCATCAACCATTCGGGCTCTGCCTCTGCCGATACGATTATCAGCGTTTTTTCCTCCACGGGCATTGCGCTGGGATTGCTGATTTTGTCCAGCGGGGGGAGCTTTTCAAAGTACACCTCCCTGCTGACGGGAGATGTGCTGAGCATTACGCAAAACGATTTGCTTTATTTGCTCATTGCCCTTGTATTGGGCGTATGCGCATGGATTTTGCTGTATAACAGGCTGCTTTTGACGGCAGTTTCTCCCCAGCTTGCCGCCTCCCGGGGCATCAATGCCAAATGGGTGGAGTATGCCTTTGTCTGTCTGGTGGCGGTGGCCGTTATGCTGGCCATCAGATGGGTGGGCACGCTGCTGATTAATGCACTGCTCATTCTGCCTGCCGCGGCGGCACGCAATATTTCCCGGAATGCACGCCATCATGCCCTGATTTCCGTGCTGATTGGTCTTGTGTGCGGCATTGCCGGGCTGGTATTTGCCTATCAGATGAACACGGGCGTGGGCGCTGCGGTGGTGGTATGTGCCGCCATTTGCTACGCCATCAGCCTTCCCCTGGGTAAACTCGTCAAATAATACTTCTGACCGGAGAAAATTCTCATGCAACTGTATCATGATTCTCAGTCCACCGATTGCCGTACCCCCATAGGTCCCGTTCCGTGTGATACCCAGGTGAAGCTTCGCCTGTACGGCGCACCCCGCAGCAGTGTGGTGCTGCTGCATCTTTCCATGAATGACCGGGACAGGCTGATTCCCATGCTCAAGGGGAAAAATGACTGTCATGAGGTGGTGTGGACTGCCCCGGAGAGACCCTCTGTTTGCTTTTATTATTTTTCCGTATTGACCAGGGACGGACAGACCACCTGGTATGGCAATGCGGAGGACGGTCTGGGCTGCATCGGGCAGGTTTGCTCCAAAAAGCCCGAGCCCTTTCAGATTACCGTTTACAGCCCGGCCTACCGCACCCCGGATTATCTGCATAAGGGCGTGATGTATCAGATTTTCCCCGACCGCTTTTATCGTACATCGATCCCCGAAACCGCAAAACAGGATGCCTATGTACACCGGAATTGGTCGGATGAACCGATGGTTCGGGTCGATTCTGCCGTGGGCGATCCCTATTGCATGGATTTTTTCGGCGGAACGCTGAAGGGCATTACGGATAAGCTGGATTATCTCCAGGAGCTGGGGGTAACGGTGCTGTATTTGAACCCGATTTTTATGGCTCGCTCCAATCATCGCTATGATACGGCCGATTACGATTCCATCGACCCCATGCTGGGCAGTCTGCAGGATTTTCAGGAGCTGTGCTCCCAGGCCCGGGCCCGGGGAATCCGGGTGCTTCTGGACGGTGTTTTCAGCCATACGGGGGATGACAGCCTGTATTTCAATAAATACGGCCATTGGGATTCCCTGGGCGCCTGTCAAAGCACCCAGTCTGACTACTATCCCTGGTATAAGTTCAGCAAATATCCCACGGAGTATGCCTCCTGGTGGGGGTTCAAGACCCTGCCTGAGCTGGATAAAAATAATCCGGATTATCAGAATTTTATCTATGGTGAGGATGGAATCACCAGAAAATGGCTTCGCCGGGGCGCATCCGGATGGCGGCTGGATGTGGCGGATGAGCTTTCCATGCCCTTCTTAAAGGGACTGCGCGCGGCGGTCAAGGCCGAAAAGGCGGATGCTGCCCTGCTGGGCGAGGTTTGGGAGGATGCAAGCCACAAGGTATCCTACGGCCAGATGCGGTGTTATTGCGATGGGGAGACCCTGGACAGCGTCATGAATTATCCCCTGCGGCGTGCCTGCATTGACTTTCTGCTTCGGAAAATCAATGCCCTGCAGCTTTGCCGCGTGATTCGCTCCCAGCAGGAAAATTATGCCCCCCCGTTTTATTACAGCCTGATGAATCTGATGGGCAGCCACGACCGGGCAAGGATTTTCAGCGTTCTTGGGGAAGCCCTGCAACGGGATGATGAACGCATAGAGGGCACACAGCCTGAGCTGGACGAAAAGGGACTTGCCCTTGCCAAGGGGCGTTTCCTCACATTTTTGAAGATTCTGGTTTGCCTGCCCGGCATTCCCTGCATTTATTATGGGGATGAGGTTCAGATGCAGGGCTCGGCTGACCCCTACTGCAGGGGAACCTTCCCCTGGGGGAAAGAGGATGCCATCTTCCTGAATGAGGTCAAAAGCCTGCTCAGCAACCGGCAGAATCCCCTGTTTTGCACGGGGCAGATGGTGGTCTGGTCGGAGGGGGAGGATACGCTGGTCATCCGCCGGTTTATTGAGGACGGCAAGGATGTGTTCGGCGATGCCGCCCCCAACGGGGATCAGACCATCCGCATCACCCGCTGATTGTTACGAAATTTTACAAATTATTACATTTATGTGAAGAAAACTCTTGACAGCCTGCGGATATTGGCATAAAATAGAGGGTGCGAAAGCATCGCCTTTTGTGATCAATGCCCGGAGGCTCTTCTTATATGAAAAAAATGCAGTTTTGTCGGCGTATAGTGTGCCTGATTGTCATCCTTGGTTTGCTGATGGGGAATTTTTCCGCAGGGTCTGCCCAGGAGTATCCCTTTGCGGGATTTGCGGTGCAGAATGCTGCGCTGAAGGAGAAACCCTCCACCTCGGCCAAGACGTTGTTGACCGTTCCGGCGGGGGACTCGGTTTATGTGACCGGGGAACAGAGCAGCTATTATATTGTGGAATATGAGGGCAGTGCCGGCTATATTTATAAGTCCTATATTTCCGTCAGCCAGACCCTGTCTGCCGACCCCACCCAGGTGCCTGCCTCCTATGAGGCCAGCGAAAAATATGAAACGCTGTATATCAATTCATCGGGTGCCAAGGTCAAAGCCCTGCAGGAAGCCCTTCAGGAATTGGGATACTACACGGGCAGTGCGGACGGCATCTATGGAAGCGGAACGCAAAATGCGGTCAGGCTGTTCCAGCAAAAGAATAACCTGACGGCGGATGGCGCGGCGGATGCTGCCACCCAGGAAACCCTGTACGAAAAAAAGGTTGTGAACGCATCGGGCAAAACCGTTTCGGTCAAAACCCTTGCCCCGGTGGATGGTGTGTCCATGTCCCTGGGAAACAAGGGGGACGCGGTCATTACATTGAAAAACCGTCTGCAGGAGCTGGGCTATTATACCGCGACGGCAGGCAATGAATTTGACAGCGCAACCAAGAAGGCGCTGATTGCCTTCCAAAAGAAAAATAATCTGTATGCCGATGGCGTGCTGGGCGATAAGACCAGGGCTGTTTTGTATTCGGATGAGGCACTTACCAAGGCAGGGGAAAAGCTTGTCAGTTCGAATCAATCCGAAGAGGAAGAAACTTCTGTTCAGCTTGCCGAGGCGGTATATCCCTACACCACCACCACCAATGCATCGGTCATTCTTCGCAAGAATGCGGATGCCTCCTCTGCCCGGCTGACCACGATCCCCAAGGACAAGGAAATCGAGGTGCAGGCGGCCACAGGCGAATTCCTTAAGGTTACATATAACGGAAAAACGGGCTACATTGTGGCCGTGTACGCCAATATCCCTGCCCAGTATGTAACCGAAAGCCAGAGCAAATATCCTACCCTGAAAAACGGGGATTCCTCCGACCAGGTGACCGCCGTACAGCAGGCCCTGAAGGAGCTTGGGTTCTATTCGGGGACTGTCAACGGGAATTATACCTCTGTCCTTGAAACGGCCGTAAAACAGTTTCAAAAGAAGAACGGCTATGTTCAAACGGGTGTGCTGACCGGTCAGCAGCAGGAGAAGCTATTTGAGGGAAAGGTGAAAAATTCCTCCGGCAAATCGGTATCCGTCCATGCCGTTCCCGATATTGACAATTTCCCGATGGAGAAAAACGATACGGGCGCCAATGTGGGCAAGCTGCAATCCGCCCTGAAGCTGCTGGGCTATTATACCGGAAGCATCACCAATACCTATGACACGGCCACCTACAACGCCGTTCGTGCATTCCAGAAGGCCAAGGGTCTGACGGTGGACGGCAAGGCGGGCGAAAAGACACAGACCCTTTTGTATGCCCTGGCGGCAACCCCCACCCCGCTGCCCGAAAACTATGTGGCGGTTGAGGCCACTCAGACCCCGCTGACGGAACAGAATGTGATTGTCATGCAGTCGGGAACCCGGGGCGTGGCAGTCAAAAATCTGCAGCAAAAGCTGGTGGAACTGGGGTACTATGATATCACCCCGGATGGCATTTATAACTCGGATGATATTGCGGCGGTTCGTGCCTTTCAAAAGGCCAATGGTTTGACCGCGGACGGCATTGCGGGGCTGGAAACTCAATTGGTATTGTTTTCCGACAATGCCATTGCAAAGGCAACGGCTACTCCCAAGGCCGAAGTAACCCCCACGCCTACACCCACCCTTGCCCCTGTTCAGGCGGATACAACGGTGGTACTGAAAATGGGCAGCAGGGGGGATGATGTAAAGACACTGCAGACAAGGCTTGCCGAGCTGGGCTTTTATACCGGGTCTGCAGACGGCATTTTCGGCTCATCCACCAGCCTGGCTGTCAAGAATTTCCAGAAGTCAAACGGATTGACGGCTGATGGTGTGGCCGGTCAGAAAACACTGGAAAAGCTTTATTCCTCTGCGGCAGCCACTGCCACCCCCAAGCCCACCGCGACTGCCAAGGCGACGGCAACGGCCGCTGCCTCTGATACCCTGATGATGGGGGACAAGGGCGACGATGTGAAAAAGCTGCAGCAGCGGCTGGTTGCTCTGGGCTATCTGAAAAAAGCGGACGGGGAGTTTGGTGCGCTGACCTTTGCGGCCGTGGTCAAATTCCAGCAGCAGAATAGCCTGACCGTTACGGGCACAATCAACACCGAAACCCGGAAAAAGCTGAATTCCTCATCGGCGAAAAAGGCAAGCAGTACTTCGGCCGCAACCGTGGTCACATCATCGTCAACCATTACTGTTCCCTCGGCCTCTGAGGTGCGCTTTGCCAACTGGTATACCGAAATCCGCACAAGAGCCCGTGCAATGCCCTACGTGACGCTTTATGACCCCACCAGCGGCCTGTATTACAACATTCATATGTTCTCCTTCGGCAAGCACGCCGATATTGAACCGGTTACGGCAGAGGATACTGCCATTATGAATAAGGTCTGCGGCACGAATTCCTGGAATCCCCATGTTGTGTGGGTCATTTTCCCGGACGGGCGGGTCTATATTGCCTCCACCCACAGCCATGGACACGGGGTAGACCATAACACATCCAATAACCTGACGGGGCATGTGTGTCTGCATTTCCCCAGGGAGATGGATGAGGCTCAGGCCACCGGCCCCTATGCCGTCAGCCACCAGAACGCCATCCTCAATGGCTGGGAGCTTGTGCAAAAGCAGCTGGAATAAAACGATTTGCAAATCCACAGCACGGTTTCTGATTTGATGCAGAAGCCGTGCTTTTGCGTGCCTTTGAATAAAAGAATTGTGGTTGAATTATTGGCTGTTTTATGGTAGAATAGGGCTGAATCAAAAAGGAGGGCGAAACGATGAGAAATGCCATGCTGGATGGAATGCTGGGACTGACGATCGGCGATGCACTGGGCGATCCCGTGCAGTTTATGAGCAGAAAGCAGGTTCAGAAGCGGGGGCTTGTAACCGGTATGGAGGAGGGCGGCCCCTTTGGTACGCCGGCCGGCACATGGACGGATGACTCCAGCCTTGCTTTGGCCACACTGGACAGCCTGGTTCGCAAGCCCCAGGTTGATCTGACCGATATCGCACAAAACTATTACGAATGGCTGTACAATGGAAAATTTACTCCCTTCGGGCACTCCTTTGACATCGGCAGAACCTGCATGCAGGCGATTCAGCGGTTCGGGCGCACCCACAGCCCCTTGAATTGCGGCATAACCGGTGAATATGCCAACGGAAACGGTGCCCTGATGCGCATTTTGCCCACCTCGGTGTTTTTTGCCCTGCGGGTGCTTGATGGGCGTATGGGGCTGGATGAGGCTGTCCGGGGGGTGGAAAGCATTGCCGCCATTACCCACAACCATCACCGGACAAACATGATTTGCGGACTGCATTTTTTCCTGACAAAGGCCATTCTATCTGAAGAAGGTGCGCTGGCCCGGCGCATGCAGTCCGGCTTTGATGAGGGCTTTGCCTATTATGACCAAAGGGATGAAATCCGGGAAGAGGAGATTGACTGTTTGAGAAATGAGGCGGAGTTTGCAAAAACGCCGGAGGATGCTATCCGGGCGGGCGGCTATGTGGTGGATGCCTTCAAGGCCGCCTGCTGGAGTCTGCATGGGACGGATTCCTTCCGGGATGCCCTGCTGAAGGCGGTCAATCTGGGGGATGATTCGGATACGGTGGGCGCCATCACAGGGGGTCTGGCCGGGCTGTATTACGGGCATGAAGGCATTCCGGGGGAGTGGCTGGACAAGCTGCAGCGCCGGGAATGGATCGAGGAAATGTGCAAAAAGGTGCAGCTGTGACGGATAATATTTCGGATGATATGTTGCTTTTTGGGGGCGGAAAGTGTAAAATAGGGTGCGGGGACTGATTTTTCTCCGGAGGTTTTCATGCGCTACGATGCTGTGATTTTTGATTTGGATGGAACGCTGAGCGATTCTGCACCCGGAATCCGAAACTGTATTTTGTATGCCCTGCATAAAATGGGCAAGGAAATCCCGCCGGATGAAACAATTCGGCGCTTTCTGGGACCGCCCCTGGTCGAAAGCTTCGTGAAATATTGCGGTATGACGGAGGAGGAGGCCTGGGAGGCCACCGAGCTGTACAGGGAGCGGTATATCCCGGTCGGAGCCTATGAAAATGCGGTGTATCCGGGCATTCGCCCGCTGCTTCGGGCATTAAAAAAACAGGGCGTTTTTGTGGGGATTGCCACGGGAAAGCCTGAGCAATCCTCCAAAAATATCTTGGATCGGTTTTGCCTGACGCCCTATATCGATGCCCTGGCCGGCCCTGCCCCCGAATGCATGCATGCGGACAAGGCCGAGCTGATTTCCCGCATCCTTCCCAAGGGCGCCCATGCGGTCATGGTGGGGGATTCGGTCACCGATATCACGGGGGGTCAGCAGTGCGGTCTGGATACCATTGCCGCCCTGTGGGGCTATGGCTTTGAAAAGGAGCTGCTTGGGGTTCATCCCACCTATGGGGCAAAAAACACAAAGCAGCTGCAGCAGATTCTGCTTGGGCAGGAGATCCCGGAAAAGGGGGTTTTCCTTTCGGTTGAAGGGATGGACGGCTGCGGTAAAACCACCCAGATGGGTGTGATTGAGGATGTGCTGAAGGGGCTTGGATTTCCTGTTTATAGGACCAGAGAGCCGGGCGGATGCCCCGTGGGGGAAAGCATCCGGCAAATTTTGCTTGCCAAGGAGGAAAACGGTCTGACCCCCCTGGCGGAGGCTCTCCTGTTTGCCGCCTCCCGCGCTCAGCATGTGCATGATGTGATTTTGCCAAGGGTAAACCAGGGCGAGGCCGTTGTGTCCGACCGGTTTGTGGATTCCTCCATTGCCTATCAGGGGGGCGGCAGGGAACTGGGTGTGGATGCCGTTGCCCGGATCAATGAACCGGCTGTGAAAAATGCCATGCCCGATTTGACGATTTATCTGCGCATTGACCATAAAACCTCGATTGCAAGGCGATTGTGTGCCGCCGTGCCTGACCGCATTGAGCAGCAGCCGGATGCGTTTTTTGCCCGGATTGAGCAGGCCTATGAAGTGCTTGTGCAAAAAAATCCGGAACGCTTTCTGGTGATTGATGCCGTGCAATCCATTGAAGCGGTGTCCGAACAAATCAGGCAGCAGCTGCCTCCTGCGCTGTCGAAGAAAGGACTTTTGTGATGAGAATTGTGGTTGGCATGAGCGGCGGCGTAGATTCCTCCGTTGCTGCCTTGCTTCTCAAGCAGCAGGGTCTGGATGTGGTGGGCGTTTTCATGAAAAATTGGGAGGAAAAGGATGAAAACGGCATTTGCACATCAGAGAGCGACTGGGCTGATGTCCGCAATGTGTGCGATGTGATCGGCATCCCGTATTATCCGGTGAATTTTGTCCGGGAATACTGGGACAGGGTCTTCAGCATTTTTCTGGATGAATACAGGGCAGGCAGAACGCCCAACCCGGATGTGCTGTGCAACAGAGAAATCAAGTTCAAGGCATTTCTGGATTTTGCCATGCAGCTGGGTGCCGACAAAATGGCTACCGGGCATTTTGTGCAGACAAACGAAAGCGGCGCTTTGCTGCGGGGCGTGGATGAAAACAAGGATCAGAGCTATTTTTTGTACATGCTCAAGGCAAATCAATTGCAGAAATCCCTTTTTCCCGTGGGTCAGCTGACGAAGGCACAGGTTCGGGACATCGCCCGCCGGAATCATCTGCCTGTCAGCGAAAAAAAGGATTCCACCGGTGTCTGCTTTATCGGCGAGCGGAATTTCAAAAAATTTCTTTCGAATTATCTGCCTGCTCAGGGCGGGGACATCGTGACGGATACGGGAATGGTGATTGGCAGGCATGACGGGCTCATGTATTATACATTGGGTCAGCGCAGGGGGCTGGGAATCGGCGGACAAAAGCAGGGCGACGGCCGCAGCTTCTTCGTGGTGGATAAGGATTTGCAGCACAACCGGCTGATTGTATCCCAGGGCGAGGACAGCGAAAGGCTGTATACCTCGGCCTGTATCTGCTCAGGGGCCACCTTTGTGCGCCAGACCATTCCGGAAAACACCCCCATTCATCTGACAGCAAAATTTCGCTATCGCCAGAGCGACCAGGGCTGCAGGGTGGAAAAACAGGGGGACAGGCTGCATATTGTGTTTGATGAAAAGCAAAGGGCAATTACCCCCGGACAAAGCGCGGTTCTGTATGACGGCCTGGAGTGCCTTGGCGGCGGCATTATCGAACAAACAGAAAGGTAAAAGTCTGATTTGGAAAGAACTTATGCAAAAACGACGGCACGCAGCAGCCTGACCATGAGCGAAATCATCGGTCAGCAAATGGATGCCTGCGAGGAAAGGCTGTCCAAAATGCCAGCGGTGAGCTTGTTTGATGAGGATGCGGAGCTGTTCTATCCGCAGCTGTTCATCCAGTCCTATTATTCCTCTGAAATGAAGGAACGCCCCGATCTCAACGACCTGCGGCTGCGTGTCATTACCTCCATCATTGAGGAATCCATGCTTTTGTGCCGCGAGGAATACTCCTTTTTGATGCGGGTGATTCAGGAAAACGGGCACTGTGCTGTGCAGTCCGATGACGAATTGATGGCATGCGAGTCGCTGATTCGCCGGCTCTGGGGAAAGATTGATGCGGAAAGGTCGGAGGAACCCGAATTCGTGCTTGCGCCTCCTGTTTTTGAATTTCTGGGGCAGACGCTGATGGACAAAAAGCTTTTTCCCCTCCGTGCATTGGGCTTTGCTATGTGCGCCATTGCCGATGCCTTTGTGTATGTATCCGGATTCATGTATATGCGTTCCATGATTGCCGAAATCAACGAAGGCTTTGAGGCCAAGAATGCGCACTTGGAGGAGCGGCTGCTGGTCAGGCTTTTGAAGGCCTCCTTTGACTATTGCTTTGATTCGGAGGGGGAGGCCGTGCTGCTGCATCAGGGCTTGGCCGAGCCGGAAAAGCTGCTCAGACAATCCTGCATTACAAAGTGGCACAAGCCCCAGATGACCCCGGAGATGATTGCCAGCGTTTCCCATGGATTTCTGGAGGGGGAGGAAGCGGCATGCCTTTCCCTTGCCTCTGCCATTGCCCCCTTTATGCGGCCGGAATGCGATTTGCGGGATGCGGTGATGGATATTGAAATCATGGCCAAGCAGAACTTCAGCTTTGAGGAGATGAAGGCTGTTTTGGCAAATTCGGTCTGCATTCTGCCCAATCAAAGCATGCTGAGCGCATTGCGCCGGGTGGATATGGAGATTGTTCGTTTTACTTCGCTGAAGCCGGGAGTGCTGAACTGATGAATGTTTATAGGGCGCATATTCCGGCCAATCAGCCGGACGGAAAGCTGAGCGTTTATCTGCGGCATGCCTTCAGCCTGCTTCCTGAGCATGCCCTTCGGGATGCCCTGAAAAACAGGGATGTCAAGATGAACGGCGTTCGCTGCGGGGAAGGCAGTATGCTGATGAGGGACGCGGAACTGCTTTTATATACCCGGTATGAGGCCGCCCTTCCGGTTGTTTTTGAGGATGAAAATGTGCTGGTCATTGACAAGCCGGCCAACATTTCCTGCGATGAGGACGACAGGGGCGGGCAGACCGTGCTCAATGTGCTGACCGACCGGGCCAAGGGACAGTACACCCCCCGTTTGTGCCACCGGCTGGATAATCAGACCAGCGGACTACTGATTCTGGCCAAGAATGATTTGAGCGAGCAATGTCTGCTGGAGGCATTTTCCAATCGGGAAATCGATAAACGGTATGTCTGCCTGGTTCGGGGCATAATGCGCCCGGAGGAGGCCGTCAGGGAAGCTTTTCTGGTGAAGGATCCTAAATTGGGCAGGGTGCGGGTAGTTACCCATGATACGCCGGAGGCCAAGCCGATCAAAACAGGCTACCGGCTGATTGGTCAGGAGGATTGCCTCTCCCGTGTGGAGGTACGTCTGTTTACCGGGCGCACCCATCAAATCAGGGCGCATATGGCCTTTCTGGGGCATCCGGTGCTGGGGGATGATGTGTACGGCGACCGCAGCCTCAACAAAAGGATGAAGACGACTGCCCTCAAGCTGTGCTCCGCTTCCCTTACCCTGCATACCACAGGCATTCTTTCCTACCTGAACGACCGGAAATTTGAAGCAAGGGTTCCCTTTTAATCCGAAAACCCCCTTAATAATGGTGATATAAGGAAGTTCGTCTCAATGAAGCATGATATCAGGCTGATTGCCAGCGATCTGGATGGAACACTGGTCAACTCCAAGGGAGAAATCGAAGCGGAAAACCTGTCTGCCCTGTTGAAGGCTCAGGAAATGGGCATCTATGTGTGCGCCTTTTCGGGCAGATTTCCGGGGAATGCCTCGCTGGTGATGCATAAATACGGCTTTACCGGGCCTGTTTGTGCATCAAACGGCTGCGAGATACTGGATACCCCCTTCGGCCGCCCCATTGAAACCCATCTGATGGAGAAGAATGCCGCAAGAAGGGCAACCGAGCTGCTGAACCGATATGAGGCCGATTATTTCATTTTTGCTCCCGGCGTGGTCTATAACAGCAATCCGGAAATCCGGCATCATACCGAGCTGTCCGATTTTAAAACGCTCTATGAGGAACACGGCATTGTCTATTGCAGCGGGCAGGAGAGCCTGGAAAAAATCCTGCAAAGGGGAATCTGCAAGTTCTATGTGCGGGTCAATCAGCATATTGAGGAATTGAAGCAGGCGCTTTCCCCGGTTGAGGGGCTTTATATCACCCGCTCGGGTAATTCGAATATCGAGCTGATGCCCACGGGGGTGGATAAGGGAACGGCGCTGGAATCCATTGCCCGGTATCTGAACATCCCGCTGTCCTGCTGCATGACCTTCGGGGATCAGGACAATGATTTGCCCATGCTGCTGAAGGCCGGGTTCGGGGTGGCCATGGGCAATGCGGACGATGAAATCAAGAGCCGGGTATGGTATGTGACCGATTCCTGCGGGTCATGCGGGGTGGGGAAGGCCGTCCGGAAATTTGCTTTGGATGACTCTGATTCATAAGCACAGCCCCGATTTTCCACAAAAAAACGCTCCCTTAAAGGGAGCGCAGATGGATTGTATGAGGCAAATCAGTCTTCGAGGGTCACATCGGGCACCGCATAGACCTGAATGCGCTGCATGAATTCGGCCAGCTCGGTATCCGCCATGTCACCGGTATCCAGGTGCATCTTGTCCTTGGCAGAATACATCATCGCCAGAATGCCCAGGGTGGATTTGGGATCTACGCAAAAACGATCGGCCTTCAGAGACAGTTCGTAGGGGTAATCCTTGCAGATGTTGCTCAGATGCTCTGCGGCTTTCATGTTGTCAATGTGAATGTGAATGGTCATAATCAGACACTCCTTTCGCGGTCAATCAACCGCAGCCCAATCATACCGCAAATCGGAAAATATTTCAAGAGCACCTTTTCATGTAAAATTTGGTATTGATTGATACATTGTACAAAATGGTAACCAGATAATACAAATGAGGCGAATTGTTTGTCGAAAAATACTAAAACAAATGCGGTAAGAATTGTAGAAAATGCGAAAATTTCCCATACCGTCATGACCTATGATGTGTCCGATGAAAATTATGACGGGGTGCATGCGGCTCAGCTGATGGGGATGAACCCGGATCTGATTTTCAAAACGCTGGTGGTGAAGGGCGACAAGACCGGCCTGCTGGTCTGCTGCATTCCGGTCAACCGGGAGCTGGATTTGAAGAAGGCCGCCAAGGCAAGCGGCAACAAAAGCACCGCCATGATTGCCGTCAAGGAGCTTTTGCCGCTGACCGGGTATGTGCGGGGCGGCTGTTCCCCGGTCGGCATGAAAAAACAGTATCCCACCCTGATTGATGAGTCCGCCCGGCAGTACGATCAAATCGGCGTCAGCGCAGGGGCAAGGGGTCAGCAGATGCTTTTGTCTCCCCTTGATTTGTGCAATCTCATTGGCGCACGGTTTTCGGATATCACCTGATACTTTTTTGCAATGGCAATGTGACAATATTTGATGAACGGAAAGGATGGATGGACGATGAGCAAGGTTTATTTTACCCGTGAAATTTCCCCGGAGAAGATGGTGCAGATGTATGAGGCCCTGGGCATTGCCCTGCCCGGCAAGGTAGCCATTAAGGTGCATTCCGGCGAGGAGGGCAACCAAAATTTCCTGCGCCCGGCCTTTATGCAGAACATCATTAGCCATGTGGGCGGCACGGTGGTGGAGTGCAATACCGCATACAGCGGCGCCCGGAATACCACGAAAAAGCATCTGGCTCTGATTCAGCGGCATGGCTGGAGCGAGCTGTATCCCTTTGACCTGCTGGATGCAGAAGGCCCGGATGCGGTGCTGGATATCCCGGACGGACTGTGCATCAAGCGCAATCTTGTGGGCAAAAATCTGCTGAATTACGATTCCCTGCTTGTTTTGTCCCACTTCAAGGGGCATCCCATGGGGGGCTTTGGCGGAGCGCTCAAGCAACTGTCCATCGGCTGTGCATCCTCTGCCGGCAAGGCCTATATCCATTCGGGCGGGTTTACCGATGATCAGGCTGTTTGCTGGGATCATACCGCCCCCCAGGATGCCTTTATTGAGGCAATGGCGGATGCGGCCGGCAGTGTGGTGCGGCTGTTTAATGGGAAGGCCGCCTATGTTTCGGTGATGTGCAATCTGTCCGTGGACTGCGATTGCTGCGCCCAGGCTGAGGATCCCTGCATGAAGGATATCGGCATTCTTTCCTCCCTTGATCCCGTTGCGCTGGACAGGGCCTGCATGGATTTGATTTACAAGGCCTCCGATGACCCCGGACAAAAGCATTTCCTCGAACGGGTTGAGAGCCGCCATGGGACGCACATCATCGATTCTGCTGCCAAGCTCGGGTATGGCAGCGACCGGTATGAATTGATTGAAATCAAGTAACAGGGGGGATATTATGCTTCGTGTTGCAATGCTCAGCGGGTGGCATGTTCATGCCAAGGGCTATGCAGAATTTATCCGGAGCCAGCCGGATGCACAGATTACCTGCGTGTGGGATGAAGAAAAGGAGCGGGGCGAAAATTGGGCAAAGGAACTGGGCGTTCCCTTTGTTTCCGATTTGGATGAGGTGCTGTCCAGAGATGATGTGGACGGTGTGCTGATTTGCTCCCCCACCAATATGCATAAGGATTTGATGATCCGGGCTGCCCGCCGGGGAAAGCATATTTTCACGGAGAAGGTCATGGCACTGACCGTCTCTGATTGCGATGAAATCATCCGTGAAATAGAGAAAAACCAGGTCAAATTCACCATATCCTTCCCGCAGCGCTGCCTGCCCCGCAATTTGTTTGTCAAGCAGGCTGTGGAGAGCGGGCTGGTGGGGGATGTGACCATTCTGCGTGTACGGGACGGGCATGACGGGGCCTCCCGCGGCTGGTTGCCCGATTACTGGTATGACCCGCAAACCACCGGCGGCGGTGCCATGATGGATTTGGGCGCCCATCCCATGTACCTGTCCTCCTGGATTTTAGGCAAGCCCGTGCGCATCAGCTCCATGTTCAATAACCTGACGGACCATCCCGTGGAGGATAACGCCGTTTGCCTGATTGAATTTGACAACAAGGCCATCGCCATTTCCGAGACCAGCCTGGTGTCTCCCATGACCCCCAAAATGACTGAAATATACGGCACAAAGGGCGTGATTCTCTGCACGGGGGACGATGTACGCATCAAGACAGATCCCAAGGGGGATTTTGTTCATCCCCAATTGCCGGATGAATTGCCGCCGCCCCTGAGGCAGTGGATTGACAGCGTGCTGTACGGAAAGGACATTCTGTTTGGCACGAAGGAGGCCCGGGCCCTGACCGAATTGATGGAAGGTGCCTATATTGCTCATCATCAAAATTGCGTGTATACCTTCTGAAACCAAAGAGGGCAGCCGGTTTGAGCCGACTGCCCCTTTTTTAGGACATGAGATTCAGCGAATCACCTTGATTTGGCACATTTCCATGGCAGCCAGTGCATTTTCATGGCTCTTTGGGGTTACCCCGGCGCAGCAGGAAGCGTCCACCCAAACGGGACATTCGGGCAGAAATGCCTTGCAAATCAGGGCATTGGAAATGACACATATGTCCGTGCACAAACCAATCAGCGTAATGCCGCAGATGGGCTCTTGCTGATTGAGGCTTTGCAGCATCTGTCCCAGCTCAACCGAGCCGAAGGAGGGCTTGTCGATGGGCTCTGTTTTGCGCAGATTATCCAGTTCCGGCCTGATTTGCCAGCCCTCTGTTCCCCTGATGCAGTGGGGAACAGGCAGGTTTTTGCCCTCCTGGGTTTGCAGATAGCTGCTTTCATGGGTGTCTCTGGTGAAGAATACAGTCCCTTCAAACTGCTGAATTTTCCGCAAAACATTCGGCACAATTTGCTGTGCTTCCTGTGTCCCCAGCGCGCCGTCGATAAAATCATTCTGCATATCCACCACAATCAGAACATTTTGCATGAAAAAACCTCCTTATTGCAAACGAGTTACAATGTCGTCCATAATGGCTACGACAATGGGCTTTCCCTTGTCCTGCAACCCGGCCACCGGGAACATTTCGCTGGACAGACGGTTTTCCCCTGAATTTTTCTGATAAATGCTGATTTCCCGGGGCTGTGAGAGGCACAAAATGCCGGCGATGTAGGTGCCGCTCAGACCGCCCTTGGCAAAGGGAAGGCATTTGCTGCCCTTGCCCCCCCGCTTTTGCACATCGAACATGGCGCCGGGGATTCGTTTGCCGTATCCGCGCTCGGAAATCAATATGATTTCGTCCCTGTTGCCCAGCTGCGCGGCAAACAAGGCCTCATCCTTTTCGTCCAGACGGATGCCGTGCACACCGGCGGCTGCCCGCCCGACAGAGGGAATGTCGTCCAGCTTCATGCGAAGCCCGTTGCCCTGACGGGAAACAAGCAGCAAATCGTTATCGCCGCTCAGCTGAAGAACATCCACCAGCTTGTCCTCGCCCTTCAGGGAAATGGCCGCAATTTTGGAGCGCTTGGCGGCATACTCCTCTGCCTTCGTGCGCTTGATCATGCCCGATTTGGTGATGAACACCAAATCCCCGGATTGGGGGAAGGCGGAGGGGTCTACGCACATCAGCCGCACGCATTTTTCATCGGCTGAAAGACCGGCCAGCACCCCGCTCAGGGAAACGCCCCGCTCCCTTGGGCGGCATTCGGCCAGCGCACCGACGCTCAAGGGGAACATATTTCCCTTGTCCGTGAAGAAAAGCAGCGTATGAGCAGTGTCCGTTCTGAACAGGAATTTGGCCTGCTCCTTTTCCGAAGCGGGACGCTCCATTTTTTCGAAATTTTTCAGGAAATACCGCCGCAAAAGGCCGTCATTGGTCAGTACAACGGCCGATTCCTCAGCCAGAGGCTTTTCCTCAATGGGCTTGAATTCCTTGATTTCCTCTGCCCCGGCCAGGGTGGTGCGCCGCTCATCCCCGTATTTTTCGGCGATTTCCTTCAATTCCTTTTTGATGACGGCAAGCAGCTTCTTTTCGCTGGCCAGAATGCCCTCCAGCTCGGTAATCAATTTGAGAATATCGGCATATTCCTTGCGCAGAGCCAGAATTTCCAGCCCGGTCAGGCGCTGCAGGCGCAAATCCAGAATGGCTTGTGCCTGAACATCGGTGAAGGAAAAACGGGCCATCAGCTTTTCCTTGGCTTCCTTGCCTGATTTGCTGGCACGGATGAGGGCAATGACCTCGTCCAAATGGTCAACCGCCACAATCAATCCTTCCAGAATGTGCGCCCGGGCTTTGGCCTGATCCAGTTCATAAATCGTCCGGCGCCGCACCACGTCCTTCTGGTGGCGGATAAAGTATTGCAGTATGGTTTTGATGCCCATGAGCTGGGGCTTGCCGTCTGCAATGGCAAACATATTGACCCCGAAGGTGATTTGCATATCGCTGTATTTATACAGGCAGGCCAGGGTATTTTCCACATCGGCATCCTTGCGCAGCTCAACAACTGCCCGCATCCCTTCCCGGTCGGACTCGTCCCGGATATCGTAAATGCAGCTGAGCTGAGCCTTTTTTTCCTCGCTGAGACGGAGGATTTTTTCCAGCATCTGTGCCTTGGAAATGCCGTAGGGGATTTCGCTCATCACAATCAGCGTACGCCCTGCACTGCCCTTTTCGATGGAGACCCGGGCACGCAAGGTCAGCTTACCCTTTCCTGTTTCGTAAGCGGCACGCAATTCGGGAGTATCAATCAGCACGCCGCCTGTGGGGAAATCGGGGGCAGGCATAACGGCCATGAGCTCATCGGTGGATACATTTTCGTTATCAATCACCAGACAGGCCGCCTGAATGGCCTCTTTGAGATTGTGAGGCGGGATGTTGGTGGCCAGCCCCACCGCAATGCCCGAGGAACCGTTCACCAGCAGATTGGGGTATCTGGCGGGCAACAGGTCAGGCTCCTTGAGGGTATCGTCAAAATTCAGCCGGAAGGGAACGGTATCCTTGTCAATATCCCGCAGCATTTCGGTGGCCAGGGGAGCCATTCGGGCTTCCGTATAACGCATGGCCGCCGCACTGTCTCCGTCAATGGAGCCGAAATTCCCGTGACCATCCACCAGCACCCCCCGCAGGGAATAGGGCTGCGCCATACGGGTCAGGGCATCATAGACCGAACTATCCCCGTGGGGATGGTATTTTCCCAGACAATCGCCGACAATACGGGCGCACTTGCGGTGAGGCTTATCCGGCGTCAGCCCCAATTCCTGCATGGTAAACAGAATACGCCGTTGCACCGGCTTGAGGCCGTCCTCCACCCGGGGCAGAGCCCTTTCCAGAATAACATGCTCGGCATAGGGCATGATGCTGGTGGGCATAACCTCCTCCAGCGGCATCTGAATAATTTGATCGTGAATTTCCTGATTTGGCGTTTGTTTGGACATTTGATCCCCTCGTGTGTCAGAATCGAACGCAGACGGCACCGGGCAGTCTGCAGCATCCAAATTATAACAAATAAAAGTAATTTTGTAAAGCCGGGGGAAAAATGAATAATAGGGCATTTTCGGCAAAAATATGGTTGAAATTAGTCGGAAAATGCGGTATAATTGGGATGTTGTTCCGGGCAAGGCCGGACACATGCAGGGAGGAATTTTGTTGTTTTCCGGTTTTGACAGTGAAACCATTCAATTTTTTCTGGATATCCGGTTTCATAACGAGACGGGCTTTATGGCCGCCCATCGGGAGGAATATTACCAAAGGGTGCGTGCCCCCTTTTATGAATTGATTGAGGCGCTCGCCCCCTGTATGCTGCAAATCAATCCGGAAATGGAAGTGCGTCCCCATAAATGCCTGTCCAGAATCAACCGGGATACCCGCTTTTCCAACGATAAATCCCCTTACAGGGATCATTTGTGGCTGGCTTTCCGCCAAAGCGGGGCGGATAAGCAGGGGTTGCCCTTTTACTGGTTTGAGCTGGGGCCGGACAGCCTGGATTGGGGTCTGGGCATCTGGGGAGAAAACCGGGAAGCCATGAATGCACTGCGGAAACGGATTTTGCAGGAGCCTGAGAAAATCAGGCATTTGCTCAACAAGGCATCCTATCATGGCTTTCAGGCGGGGGGAGAGGCTTTTCACCGCCTTGCGCTGCCGCCTGAGGTGGATGAACGGCTGATTCCGCTGTATAGGCTGCGCAGGATTTATTTGGAAAAACAAAGGATTTCCTTTGACTGGGCCTTTGAAAAGACATTGGACGAGAGGCTGGCGAGGGATTTTACTGCCCTTGCCGATTTCTACAGGCTGCTGGATGAGTGCGTGAAGACGGGCATTGATCAGCCCCGGGCGCATGGGCGGATGAAGACAATCGGCGGCTTTGTGGAAGATTTTTGAACGGAGGTATTTATGCTGAATCTGCGATTCCTCAAAAGCGGTACGGATATCCGGGGCACCGCAATAGGGGAAGGGTGCGCTTTATCATCAGAGAATGTCAGGGCACTGGGCGCAGGCTTTGCGCTGTGGAGACAAAAGGAGAATCAGCCGCTCAAGACCGTGTCCATCGGGCGGGATTCCCGGCTGAGCGGAGAAAGGATTGTCGCCGCTGTGTCCGAGGGTCTGCGGGCCATGGGCGTGGATGTTATCGACTTTGGGCTGTGCACAACCCCGGCGATGTTCATGTCCCTTTCGACGGAGGGCTATCGGGCGGATGCCGCCATTATGGTGACCGCTTCCCACCACCCGTCCGACAAAAACGGGCTGAAGTTTATCCTGCCCTCCGGCGGGATTGACGGGGCTGCCCTGGATCAGGTCATTGAGCAGGCGGAAAATCTGACTGTGCCTGCCGTACTGGTAGGCGCCTATTCGCAGAAAAATTATTTGCCTGCCTATAAGGAATTGCTGAAGGAAAGGGTTCGCAGAGGGCTGGAAACAGACATTGCCAAGCCCCTTTTGGGATTGCATGTGGTTGTGGATGCCGGGAACGGCGCGGGGGGCTTTTATGCGGATTTATTGGAAGAATTGGGTGCCTGGATCGAGGGCAGCCAGTTCCTGAATCCGGATGGCGCTTTCCCGAATCATATCCCGAATCCGGAAAATTCGGATGCCATGAAATCCATCAGCGCTGCCGTGACCGAGCATGGAGCCGATTTGGGCGTGATTTTTGATGCGGACTGCGACCGGGCGGCCATTGTTGACCAAAGCGGGAAGGAAATCAACCGGAACAGGCTGATTGCTTTGATCAGTGCCATTTTGCTGGATGAGCAGCCGGGCGCAACGATTGTAACCGATTCGGTCACATCCTCCGGTCTTGCCCAGTTTATCACCGAGTGGGGCGGCGTTCATTACCGCTATAAGCGGGGCTACCGGAATGTGATTGACGAGGCCATCCGGCTGAATCAGGCGGGCATAAACACCCCCCTGGCCATTGAAACAAGCGGGCATGCCGCCCTGCGGGAAAACCATTTTCTGGATGACGGCATGTACCTGGTTACCGTGCTGATTGTGCAGGCCATGAAACTAAAGCAGGAGGATAAAACACTCTCCAGCCTCATCAGCGACCTGCGAGAACCCATGGAAAGCACCGAAATCCGTATGCCCATTTTGGCTGAGGATTTCCGCCAAACGGGCAGGGATGCCATTGCCCGGGTTATGGATTACGCGGCCTTTGCCCGGGGCTGGCATATCGCCCCCGATAACCGGGAGGGCATCCGCATCAATTTTGATCTGGACGGGGGACTGGAAAACGGCTGGCTGCTGCTGCGCCTTTCGGTGCATGATCCCGTTTTGCCGCTCAACATTGAAAGCGATGTCCGGGGCGGTGCAAAGCAGATGGCTCAGGGGCTGCTTTATATCCTTGAAAATGAAAATCAGATTGATTTAACCAATTTGCGCCAGTTTATCAACCAAACGGAGGAATGAATTATGACTGATATCAGGGAAAAGACTGTCAATACCATTCGTGTTTTGTCGGCGGATGCCGTGCAGAAGGCCAATTCGGGTCACCCGGGCGCACCCATGGGAATGGCGGCTATGGCCTATGCCCTGTGGGGAAATAAGCTGAAAATCAATCCCAAGAACCCTGCCTGGAAGGACAGGGACCGATTTGTGCTGTCCTCGGGGCATGCCAGTGCCATGCTGTATTCCCTTTTGCATCTGTTTGGCTACGACCTTTCCATGGAGGATCTGAAGCAGTTCAGACAACTGGACAGCAAGACCCCCGGCCATCCGGAATACGGCCTTGTGCCGGGCGTGGAGACCACCACAGGCCCTCTGGGACAGGGCGTTGCAAATGCCGTGGGCTTTGCCATTGCGGAAACCATGCTGGCCGCTCATTTCAACAGAGAGAATTTCCCCGTGTTCGACCACCGCACCTATGCCTTCTGCGGAGACGGATGCATGATGGAGGGCATTTCCTCTGAGGCCGCTTCCCTGGCAGGCACATTGAAGCTGAATAAGCTGACCCTTCTGTATGATGATAACCAAATTTCCATTGAGGGCGATACCGATATTTCCTTCCGGGAAAATGTCCCCGCCCGTTTCAAGGCCTATGGCTGGTCGGTGATTGAGCTGAAGGATGCCAATGACTATGCCCAGGTGCTGGAGGCACTGGAAATGGTGGAGGAATCGGATAAGCCGACGTTGATCGTCTGCCCGACCACCATTGGCTTTGGCTGCCCGGCAAAGGCCGGCAAGCCCTCTGCCCACGGCGAGCCCCTGGGCGTGGATAATCTGGCCGAAACCCGCAAGGCTCTGGGTCTGGCTGAAGCTCCCTTCACCGTGGATGAGGATGTGTATGCCCACTGCCGGGAGCTGATGGAAAAGAATGAAAAAGCGAATGCCGACTGGGATGCGATGATGGAAGGGTATGCAGCGGCTTACCCCGAGCTGTATGCCGAGCTGGGCGAATGGTTCAGCGGTGAAATGCCGGACAGCGTTGCGCTGAATGAAAAGCTGTGGGAATTTTCCGGCAAGGCCGCTACCCGCAATACCTCGGGCGAAATGCTCAATCGTCTGGCCGCTCTGATGCCCAATTTGGTGGGCGGCTCGGCTGATTTGGCACCCTCCAATAAGACCAATATCAAGGGCGGCGGCGATTACAGCGCAGAAAACCGTGCCGGGCGGAACATGCATTTCGGCGTTCGGGAGCATGCCATGGGTGCCATTTGCAATGGCATGGCGCTGCACGGCGGTCTGCGGGTCTATTGCGGTACCTTCTTTGTGTTCAGCGATTACATGAAGCATGCCATGCGGATGGCGGCCATCATGAAGCTGCCCGTGATCTATATCCTGACCCATGACTCCATCGGTGTCGGCGAGGACGGCATGACCCATCAGCCGATTGAGCAGCTGGCCAGCCTGCGGGCAACCCCCAATACCCTTGTTTTCCGGCCTGCCGATGGGCATGAGACCTGCGCGGCCTATATGGCGGCACTGACCTATCGTATGCCCCTTGCCATGGCACTGACCAGGCAGAATCTGCCTACCTATGAAAATTCGGGCTGCAATGCCATGCGCGGCGGCTATATTCTGTCTGACTGCGAGAAGGAAATCCCGGATGTATTGCTGATGGCCTCCGGCTCTGAGGTGGAACAGACGCTGGAAGCTCAGGCCATTTTGAAGGAAAAGGGGATTGCCGCCCGCGTGATTTCCATGCCCTGTATGGAATTGTTCGAGATGCAGTCCAAGGAATATAAGGAAAGCGTGATGCCCGGCGCAGTGCGTGCCCGTGTTGCCACGGAGGCGGGCGTTACCATGCCCTGGTACCGTTATACCGGGCTGGACGGAGCGGTCATCGGCCTTGACAGGTTCGGCGCATCTGCCCCCGCCGCAACCCTCTTTAAGAAATTCGGCTTTACCGGTGAGCATATCGCCCAGGTTGCCCAGGATTTGCTGTAAAGCATCGGGTGAAGAAAAGGGAATTTGATTCGTCAGAAAACGGCTTTCCGAATGTGGAAAACGGGAAGCCGTTCCCTTTATTCATCGGATGATGCAGATGTGATCAATCAGAATATTGTCTATTGGAGGTTGCCCTGATGCGGTTTCTGGAACGATTCTTTTTGCTGATGGTTCTGATGGGGTTGGTTTTCTTTTGTGCCCTGGCAGAGCAGACGACGACTCCTGCTGCCACCAAAACCCCTGTTCCTACCGCAACCCCCCGTCCGACCAATACGCCCGTCCCCACGGGAACACCCGATCCCGTGCTTTATACCGATGTGCGGGGAGTTTTTGATCAGGTGGAGGGCGAAGACCAGAAGGTGCTGCTGTCCTTTCTTGGGGATGTGACGCTGGGCTGCAATGAGATTGACCATAACAAAAAGCGTTCCATTGACTATTATATTGATTCCTATGGCTATGAATATCCCTTTTACCGGGTGAAGTATGTGCTGGAGCAGGATGACCTGACCATTGCCAATTTTGAGGGGATCGTTCAGGATACGCAGGACGGGCTGACCAAGCAAACCAAGAAAACCTACAATTTCCGTGCGCCCGTCAGCTACATTGACATCATCAAATACGGCTCTGTAGAGGCGGTGGGTCTTGGGAATAACCATTCGGGGGATTACGGACAGCCCGGATTTGAATCCACCGTCAAGGTACTGGAAGAAAATGGGATTGAATGGTTCGGCTCTACCCCCTACAGCGCCAAGGGGTTCATTTATGAAAAGGGGAATGCCAAAATCGGCTTTGTTTCGGCCTATATTTCCTATTATTGGCAAAATGTGGAGGCCGTTCAGAGCCTGATGCAGGAAATGAAGGATGCGGGCTGTTCTCCCTTGATTGCTATCATCCACGGCGGCGTGGAGTATGACACCAAGCATGATAAGAATCAAACGAACATGGCCAAAAAATTCATTTCCTGGGGGGCGGATCTTGTCATCGGCCATCATCCCCACTGTTTGCAGGGGTATGAGGTGATTGATGATGTGCCTGTATTCTATTCGCTGGGAAATTTTGTGTTCGGCGGGAACTTTAATCTGAAGACAAAATATACCTGCATTTTGCAGTGCGCCCTGTCCTTTGACGAAAACGGGCAGTATATGGGCTATCAGTTCAATATATTGCCCTGCCGCCTTTCCTCTGATGAAACGGCCAACCAGTATCAGCCCTATCTGTGCAGCGGAAGGCAGGCGGAATTGGCCGTCAAGGAATTGCAGAATGACACCAAAAAGGCCGCCCGGCTCAATGGGTATACCGAGGGAGTGGGCGCCCTGCAGCCCTATGTTTCCGTTATACAGCAGGAAAATGAGCAAATTATTGAGGAAAATCTCCAATAATTGTTGATTTCAGCCTTGAAATTGAACCTAATCTGTTTTACAATAGACAAGCCGCCCAAAGTGCGGCAATGCCGGAAGAAAAGAGTATTGTATTATGATTTCTGCAAAAGCATTTGTCAGCGCCCTGTCCCTGACCGTCATGTCCCCCTCGACGAAGGAGAATCTGGATATCTCCTCTGCCGAGCTCAACAGACCCGGTCTGCAATTTGCCGATTACTATGAATTTTTCGCCTATGAGCGGCCGCAGGTGATCGGCAAGATTGAAATGACCTATCTGGAGGAATTGGACGAGGATACTCGCAGGGAGCGGCTGAACCGGTTTTTCACCTATCCCATTCCCTGCATCGTCATTTGCCGGGGCATGATTCCGCCGCAGATTTTGCTGGATATGGCAAAGGAGCATGATGTGCCTGTCTACGCAACCGAGCAGGTGACCACCCGCTTTTTTACCAATGCCATCAATTATATGAACCGCTGCCTTGCCCCCAGGTCCACGATCCATGGCGTGCTGCTTGATGTGTACGGCGTGGGCGTGCTGATTACGGGGGAAAGCGGGGTCGGCAAAAGCGAGGCCGCCCTGGAATTGGTCAAGCGCGGTCATCAGCTGGTGGCCGATGATGTGGTGGATATCTGCCGCGTCACGGATAATCGCCTGACGGGCGAGTCCCCCGAGACCATCCGGCATTTTATGGAGATTCGGGGTATTGGCATTATTGACATTAAGGCCATGTACGGCGTTGGCGCAGTTTTGCAGAGCAAATCGGTGGATCTGGTCATTCATCTGGAGCCCTGGAAGGAAAAGAAGGAGTACGAGAGGCTTGGATTGAATGAAGAATATACCCACATTATGAATGTCCGGGTTCCGCAGATTATCCTGCCGGTGCGCCCGGGACGCAATCTGGCGGTGGTTATTGAGGTGGCCGCCCGGAACTTCTCGCTGAAGAGGCTGGGCTACTCGGCCGCTAAGGAATTGGACAGAAGGCTGAATGAAATGACAAATTGGCACGAGTAAATGTGCCGCAAATCGGAGGAAGGAAAATGGCATATTATATCGGAATCGATTTGGGCGGAACCAACAACAAGGCCGGTCTGGTGGATGAGGAAGGCCGGATTATCGCAACCCATTCCGTTCCTACCCTGCCCGATCGCCCCTATCAGGAGATTGTGCGGGATATGGCGGCCTGCATCAAGTATGTTTTGAATGATGCAGGGGTCGGCGAGGAGGAAATCGTTTCCATCGGCATTGGTATTCCCGGTGTTGCCGAACAAAAGGAGGGCAAGGTTATCTTCTGCACGAATCTCGGATGGAGAGATATTCCTCTGAGAAGCGAGCTGCAGAAGTACTATAATAAGCCCGTTTTCATCGATAATGATGCGACGGTGGCCGGCTTTGCCGAGTCTGTTGCCGGCATCAGCAAGGGATGCGAAAGCTCTGTTTTCCTGACCCTGGGTACGGGCGTGGGCGCGGGGATTGTGCTGAACGGCCGCCCCTGGTCCGGCGCTCATGGCGTGGGAACCGAGGTGGGGCATATGACCCTTGTGCCGGACGGCGTGCCCTGCACCTGCGGCAACAACGGCTGTGTCGAACGGTATACCAGCGCAACGGCCATTATCCGCACGGCAAAGCAGTATTGCTTGGGCTATCCGGATTGCGCCATTCTTCGCCTGGCGGGCGGTGATGCCGAAAAAATTACGGCAAAAACCGTGTTTGATGCGGCCAAAGAGGGGGACAGGATCGCCCTGAGCATTCTGGATTCCTATAGCAACTATATGGCAATGCTGATCAACAATATCACGGCCTTCCTTGACCCGGATATGGTGGTGATCGGCGGGGGCGTCAGCGCGGCCGGTGATATTTTGCTGAACGCAATCAGGGAAAAGCTGCCCCGCTATTTGATGTATAAGAATATGCCCAGCCCCGAGGTGAAGCTGGCAGTGCTCGGCAATGATGCGGGCATTATCGGCGCGGCCATGCTGGGCAAGCTGAACTGAAATGACTGAATTGAATAAATGATTGGAGAAAGCTATGCAGACAACTTCGATTCGCTCTTTATTTACCCAAATGCCCCAGGACGGCACTTCTGTCAAGGTATCCGGCTGGGTGCGTACCCTGCGGGACAGCAAGGCATTCGCCTTTATTGAGCTGAACGACGGGACTTATTTTAAGAATCTTCAGATTGTGTGTGACGGTGCGCTGGAAAATTTCGCCGAAATTACAAAGGTGACCTTGAGCAGCGCACTGGAAATCGAGGGGAAAATCGTGCTGACCCCCGGGATGAAGCAGCCGCTGGAGTTGCATGCGGACAAGGTAACGGTCATCGGGCTGTGTGCCCCCGATTATCCCCTGCAGAAGAAGCGCCATACCTTCGAATACCTGCGTACCCAGGCTCATTTGCGCCCTAGGACCAATACGTTCAATGCGGTGTTCCGCATCCGCTCGATTGCGGCCCAGTCCATCCACCAGTTTTTTGCGGAAAAGAACTTCGTGTATGTCCATACTCCGCTGATTACGGGCTCGGACTGCGAGGGCGCAGGCGAGATGTTCCGGGTGACCACCATTGACCCGGCCAATCCCCCCAGGGACGAAAAGGGCAATGTGGATTATTCCCAGGATTTCTTCGGAAAGGCCACGAACCTGACGGTGTCCGGCCAGTTGAATGTGGAAACCTATTGCATGGCCTTCCGCAATGTGTATACCTTTGGCCCTACCTTCCGGGCGGAAAAGAGCTATACCCAGCGGCATGCGGCTGAGTTCTGGATGATTGAGCCGGAGATTGCCTTTGCGGATCTGTTTGATGACATGACATTGGCCGAAGAGATGATCCGCTTTGTGATTTCCGATGTGATGCAGAAGGCACCGGAGGAATTGGCCTTCCTGAATGCCTTTGTGGATAAGGGGCTGCTTGAGCGGCTGAACCATGTGGCCAGCAGCGACTTTGCCCGGGTTACCTATACGGATGCCATTGAGATTCTCAAGCAGGCGGACAAAAAGTTTGAGTATCCCGTTTCCTGGGGCATGGATCTGCAGACCGAGCATGAAAGATACCTGGCTGAGGAACATTTCGGACGCCCCGTTTGCGTGTACAATTATCCGAAGGAAATCAAGGCCTTCTATATGCGCATGAACGAGGATAACAAGACGGTTGCCGCGGTGGATATCCTGGTGCCCGGCATCGGCGAGCTGGTGGGCGGCTCCCAGCGCGAGGAGCGGCTGGATCTGCTGGAAAAGCGGCTGGATGAGCTTGGACTGAACAAGGCCGATTATGACTGGTATCTTGCCCTGCGCCGCTATGGTACGACGCCCCATGCAGGCTTTGGTCTGGGCTTTGAGCGTTTGATTATGTACTTGACCGGCATCCAGAACATCCGGGATGTGCTGCCCTTCCCCCGTACCACGGGCAGCGCGGAATTCTGATCTGATCAAACAGGCGGCTCACGGGCTGCCTGTTTTTTAAGGGAACGTTGATTTATTCCTGGGGAAACCACGCTTTTCGTGCCGAAAAGCGAGTTTTCCCCAGACCCCTTCCTTGAAAAGGCATATTTTATCACAATTAAGAGGGCAAAAATGTGCCAAATTACCTTATTTTTAAGAAGGACTATTTTTTAAGAAAATCCGAACTGAATTAATCAGCAGTTCCTTAAAAAAATGTCAGGCAAAGTACTTGACAGACGGGATTTTTTGTGTATAATATAACATTGTCAAGTGAATTGCTTGACAAAAACCGGAGGCGAAGGTCATGCAGCAGGAAATTGTGATAGAAAAGAAGATTGAGCTGTGCTGGATGCTGAGCTTTTACGGTGAGCTGCTGACACAGAGCCAGCGGGAAATTGCCCAGTATTATTTCGAAGAGGATTTATCATCCACGGAAATCGCACAGCAGCTGAATATTTCCAGGCAAAGCGTGCATGATACGCTGTCCAGAGTGGAGAAAAAGCTTCGGGAATTCGAGGAAAAGCTTGGGCTGTGCGCTCGCTTTGAAAGGATAGAGAGGGAGCTTGTCCGGTGCAGAGAATTGCTTGGGAAAATTCACCCCAGGGACGAATCTGTTCAGGAGTATGCGCTTTTATCCAGTCGGCTGGATGAGCTGATCAGGACGGAGGAACAGTAGGCATGGCATTTGAAGGTCTCTCTGAAAAGCTGCAAAATGCTTTCAAAAAGCTGACCGGCAAAGGAAAACTGAATGAACAGAATATCAAGGATGCCATGCGTGAGGTTCGGATGGCGCTCCTTGAGGCGGATGTCAACTATGTGGTTGTTAAGAATTTTATCAAAACGGTCAGCGAACGCTGCATCGGTACGGAAATTCTGTCCACATTGAACGCCGGTCAGCAGGTCATCAAGATTGTCAATGAGGAATTGACCAAGCTGATGGGCGAAACGGTTGCAAAGCTGACCTGGTCACCCAGCGTGCCGACCATTTATATGCTGTGCGGTCTGCAGGGCGCAGGTAAGACCACCATGGCGGCCAAGCTGGCGATGCATTTGCAAAAGCAGGGCAAAAAGCCCTTGCTTGCTGCCTGCGATATCTACCGTCCGGCTGCCATCAAGCAGCTGCAGGTGGTGGGCGGACAGGTCGGGGTTCCGGTTTTCGAAAAGGGAACCCAGGATCCTGTTCAGACGGCCAGGGAAGCCGTGGACTATGCAAGGTATTATGGCCAGGATGTGCTGATCATCGATACCGCCGGCCGGCTGCATATCGATGAAGCCCTGATGGAGGAGCTTCAGCGCATCAAGGCTGCCGTGCATCCCCAGGAAATTCTGCTGGTTGTGGATGCCATGACCGGTCAGGATGCCGTCAATGTTTCGAAAACCTTTGACGAAAAGCTGAATATTGACGGCGTTATCATCACAAAGCTTGACTCCGACAGCCGGGGCGGCGCTGCCCTGAGCGTTCGTGCGGTGACGGGCAAGCCCATCAAGTTTGCCGGTATGGGCGAAAAGCTGGCCGATCTGGAGACCTTCTATCCGGACAGAATGGCCTCCCGTATCCTGGGCATGGGCGATGTGCTGACGCTGATTGAAAAGGCAACCGAAGCCTTTGACCAGAAGGAACTGGAAAAGGAGCAAAAGGGCAAGACCAAGAATCCGGCGGACATGGATTTGGATGACTATCTGCAGCAGATGCAGCAGATGAAGAAGATGGGTCCGCTTCAGAACATATTGGGGATGCTGCCCGGGGTAGGTTCCAAGCTGAAGGATGTGGAGATTGACGAAAATGCCCTGAAAAAGCCCGAAGCCATTATCCGTTCCATGACATTGAAGGAACGCAGGCATCCGGAAATCCTCAATGCATCCCGCCGCAAGCGCATTGCAGCCGGTGCGGGCGTTACCGTGCAGGATGTCAACCAGCTCATGCGCCAGTTTGACCAGGCTCGTCAGATGGTAAAACAGATGATGGGCAACAAAAAGGGACTCATGCGGAAGCTGCAGTCCATGAAGTAGAGGTTATCATATTCCATATGATTACCATAGATTAACAACAATTTTGTTTGGAGGAAATTACAATGGCACTGAAGATCCGTCTCAAGAGAATGGGCATGAAGAAGAAGCCTTTCTACCGTGTTGTCATCGCTGATGGCCGCTCTCCCCGTGATGGCCGTTTCGTCGAAGAAATCGGTTATTATGACCCCATGAAGAAGCCCGCCGATGTGAAGATTGACACCGAAAAGGCCGCTCAGTGGCTCAAAAACGGCGCTCAGCCCACTGAAACCGTTCGCATTCTGCTGAAAAAGGCCGGCGTGATCGAAGGCTGATTCGAGGCGTAGAAAGGGGATCCCATGCAGGAACTTGTCCAATTTCTGGCTGAATCACTGGTGGATCATCCCGAAAACGTTCAGGTAACCCGGACTGAAGGCCCTGAGGCCGTTATTCTGGAACTGAATGTGGCTCAGGAGGATATGGGAAAGGTAATCGGCAAACAGGGCAGGATTGCCAAGGCAATTCGCAGCGTTGTCAAGGCCGCTACCGCAAAGGACAGCAAGCCTGTCTTTGTTGAGATTCAGTGATCGAAAGCGCGGGTGGGTTCTCCATCCGCGCTTTTCAAAGATGAAAGGATTAAAATGCTTTCTGAATATATTCTGGTGGGGCGGGTTCTCAAGCCCCAGGGAATTGACGGGCTTGTGAAGGTGCAGCATGAAACGGCAAGCCCGGAGCGCTTTTGCGAGCTGGAGCATGTGTATGCGCTGAAATCCGGGCAGTATGTCTGCCTGGAGATTTGCGATGTTCAGGTGAGGGGCGGCTTTGTCTATCTCAGGCTGGATGGGGCGCAAACCCGGAATGATGCGGAAATGCAGCGCGATTTGGAGCTGTATGTGGACAGACAAAATGCCCGTCCGCTGCAGGAAAATGAGTATTTTATTTGCGATTTAATCGGCTGCAAGGGCTTTGACAGCGAAGGAAAGGAGCTGGGCATTGTTACGGACATTATGCAGCCCGGTGCGAACGATGTGTATGTGTTCAGGACTCCTTCGGGTGAAATGCTGGTGCCGGCCTTGAAAAGCGTGATATTATCGGTGGATTTGGAAAATCAGAGAATCATTCTGGATAAAAACCGACTGAAAGAAGTGGCTGTTTTCAGCTGAAATCGTATGAAGATTACCATTCTGACCATTTTTCCCGAAATGTTTGAAAGCGTTCTGGGAACGAGTATTCTGGGGCGGGCCCGGGAAAAAGGGCTGATTGAAATTGAGCTGGTGGATATTCGCTCCTTTTCCGCCTCCAAGCACAAAAATACGGATGATTACCCCTTTGGCGGCGGCGCGGGGATGCTGATGATGCCCCAGCCCATTGCGGATGCGATGAAGGCCGTGTGCGGGGAGGATTTCCACGGAATCAGAATTTTTATGGGGCCAAAGGGCGAAACATTAAGCCAGACTCTTGTGCGGGATTTGTCTGCTAATGACCATCTGGTTTTGCTTTGCGGGCATTATGAGGGCGTTGACCAGAGAGTGCTGGATCAGTACATTGACCGGGAAATATCCATCGGGGACTATATTCTCACGGGCGGTGAATTGGCCGCCATGGTGCTGACCGATGCGGTGGCCCGGCTTGTTCCCGGTGTGCTGGGAAGCGAGGAAAGCCCTTTGGATGAAAGCTTTTCCGAGGATGGCTTGCTGGAATATCCCCAGTATACCAGACCCAGGGAATTTGAAGGAATGGCTGTGCCTGAGGTGCTGCTGAATGGGGATCACGCAAAAATTGCCGCATGGCGCAGACAGCAGTCGATTCTGGCCACCGCAAAACGGCGTCCCGATCTGCTGAAAAAGGCAAATTTGAGTCAAAAAGAAAAAAAAGTATTGCAAGATGCCGGTTTGGATGTATAATAAAAAAGGCATCTGCCGATGGAGGAACCGTATGAAGAAGGAATTGTTGCTGGGCAATGAGGCGATTGCCCGTGGGGCATGGGAAGCAGGCGTGAGGGTGGCCAGCAGCTATCCGGGAACGCCCAGCACCGAGATTACATCTGCCCTGGCCAAATATCAGGGCGTAAAATGCGAATGGGCACCCAACGAGAAGGTGGCTGTTGAGGTCTCCTTTGGTGCGGCCATGACGGGCGCACGGGCCATCTCCTGCATGAAGCATGTGGGCGTGAATGTTTCCGCCGACCCGCTTTATACTGCCGCCTATACAGGGGTGAACGGCGGGCTGGTTATCGTATGTGCCGATGACCCGGCCATGCATTCCAGCCAGAATGAGCAGGACAGCCGCCTGATTGCCCGTGCAGCGCATATTCCCATGCTGGAGCCTGCCGACTCCCAGGAATGCAAGGATTTCACCAAATTTGCCTTTGAAATTTCCGAAAAATATGATACGCCTGTTTTTCTGCGCACAACCACCCGCCTTTCCCATTCCCGGGGCGTTGTTGAAACGGATGAGCGGGTTGAATGCCAGGTAAAGCCCTATACCAAGGATGTCGGCAAATATGTGATGATGCCCGGTATGGCCCGCAAGCGCCATGTGGTGGTGGAGCAAAGAGAAGCCCAAATGTCCCTGGATGCGGCGGATTTTGCCGTGAACAAAATCGAGCTTCGCAGCAAAAAGCTGGGTGTTGTGTGCTCCGGCGTGGTGTATGAATATGTAAGGGAAGCCCTTCCGGATGCCTCCGTGCTCAAGCTGGGTCTGACCTATCCTCTTTCCGAAAAGCTGATCCGGGATTTTGCCGGGCAGGTTGAAGAATTGATTTGCGTGGAAGAGCTGGAAGGGGTACTGGAAAAGGATATCAAGGCCATGGGAATTGCCGTCAGCGGCAAGGAAAAGACCGGAGTGCAGGGCGAATTGTCCGCCGCAAAAATTGCCGGACTGTTTGGCGGGGATGTTCCTGAGGTGCAATCCCAGCCTGCTCTTCCCGTGCGTCCACCCGTGCTTTGCCCCGGCTGCCCGCATCGTGCCACCTTCTATGTGCTGAAAAAGCTGGGTCTGACCGTGTTCGGCGATATCGGATGCTATACACTGTGCGCCCTTGCGCCCCTGGCTGCCATGGATGCTACGCTGTGCATGGGTGCCTCCGTCGGCATGGCATTTGGCGCAGAAAAAGCAAACGGGAAGGATTTTTCGCGGCACGCAGTGGCCGTGATCGGGGATTCCACCTTTATTCACAGCGGCATTACTTCCTTGATTAATGCGGTGTATAACGGCTCAAGCATCACCGTGATTATCATGGATAACCGCACAACGGCCATGACGGGTCATCAGAATAATCCCGCCAATGGTCTGAACATTTACGGGGAAGTGGCTCCCGAGCTGGATTTGGGCGCGCTGTGTGCAACCATCGGGGCGCATGTTGAGTGCTGCGATCCCTTTGATCTGAAGGCATTTGAAGCCCTTGTCCGCCAGGAGACGGCAAGAGACTGCACATCGGTTATTATTGCCAAGCGCCCCTGCGCACTGCTCAAAAAGCAGAAGATTACCCCCTGCAAGGTGGAAAATTGCCGGAATTGCGGAGCCTGCCTCAAAATCGGCTGCCCTGCAATTAAGCGGACGGAGAATGGCATTGTGATTGATGAAACGCTGTGCGTGGGCTGCGGGCTGTGTGCAAAGGTTTGCCCCTTCCATGCCTTGGACGGAGGAAAAGCGGAATGAACGCAAACATCGTTATCGTGGGCGTCGGCGGCCAGGGGATTCTTCTGACCAGCCGGATTCTCGGCGCTTTGGCATTGCGCATCGGCGCTGATATTAAGGTCAGCGAGGTACATGGGATGTCCCAACGGGGCGGCAGCGTGATTACCCATGTCCGCATTGGCAGCAAAATCCATTCTCCCTTGGTTGATTTGGGATGCGCCGATTATGTTTTGTCCTTTGAACATCTGGAGGCTCTGCGGGCGGAAGGCTATCTGCGCAAGGATGGGATGCTGATTGAAAATTCCCAGCGCATTGATCCTATGCCCGTGATCATGGGAAATGCGGCTTACCCTGTTCAGGCTCCCGAGTTTCCCAATACCGTTTCGGTGGATGCCCTGTCATTGGCCTGTGAAAGCGGCAGCGCAAAGGCAGTGAATATCGTTTTGCTTGGCGTGCTGGCAAAATTTTTGAAGGCAGAGCAAAGCGATTGGGAGGATGCAATCTGCGCCTGCGTGCCTGCTAAGACCATCGAAATGAATCTGAAAGCCTTCCGGGCCGGACTGAACGCCTGAGATTGTCCCATGACATACACATATTGGAATGAATCTGTTGAAAAAATTTCCAGGGATGCACTCAGGGAATTGCAGAATGAACGCCTGCGCTCCCTGGTGGAGCGGGTTTACCGGTCTGTTCCCTTTTACCGGGAAAAGATGGATGCTCTGGGCGTGAAGCCTCAGGACATCCGGACGGTCGAGGACATCCGTTTTCTGCCCTTCACCACCAAGCAGGATCTGCGTGATAACTACCCCTTCGGCCTTTTTGCAGCCCCGAAGGAGGAGATCGTGCGCATTCATGCATCCTCCGGGACAACGGGCAAGCCCACGGTGGCCGGGTATACGAAGAATGATCTGGACAACTGGGCGGAGATGCTGGCCAGGGGTCTGACCGGCGCCGGGCTTGACAAGCGTTCCACCATTCATATCTCCTATGGCTATGGCCTGTTTACCGGCGGGCTTGGGGCACATTACGGCGCAGAGAAAATCGGTGCGGCGGTCGTCCCGGCCAGCGGCGGAAATACCCAGCGCCAGATGATGCTGCTCAAGGATTTTCAGGCGGATGCCATCATGAGTACGCCCTCTTATGCCCTGAATATTGCCGATTCCTATCTGGCAGGCGGCGGGGATATAAGGGATTTGAGCCTGAAGGTGGGGATATTCGGTGCAGAGCCCTGGACGGATGAGATGCGTGTTCAGATTGAACAAAAGCTGGGCATTGAGGCATACGACGTTTACGGCCTGACTGAAATGATGGGACCCGGCGTGGCCATTGAATGCCCGGAGCATCAGGGTCTGCACATCTGGGAGGATCATTTTTATCCCGAAATCATCGGTGCAGATGACCAGCCCCTGGGCTATGATCAGGAGGGGGAATTGGTCTTCACCACCCTGACCAAGGAGGGAATGCCCCTTTTGCGCTACAAAACCCACGATATCAGCTGCCTGACCCTGAGTCCCTGCCCCTGCGGCCGGACCCATGTGCGGATGCGCCGTGTCAGCGCCAGGACGGACGATATGCTGATTATCCGGGGCGTGAATGTATTCCCCTCCCAGATTGAGCATACGCTTTTGCATATTCCCGGACTTTCGCCCCACTATCAGATTATTGTGGATCGCAGCGGTACGCTGGATACGATTGAGGTTCAGGTAGAGCTGAACAGCAGTGTCCTGGTGGGGGATACGGTGCGTGAACTGGAGACCCTGCGGGCCCGGGCGGAAGCCCAGCTGGCGGCCGATGTGCTGGTGCATATGAAGGTCAAGCTTTGCATGCCGGGCAGCCTTCCCCGCTATGAGGGAAAGGCAAAGCATGTGATTGATTACAGAAAAGTGTAGCCAAATCGCAAATTTTGTGTTACAATGGTAGCGGAAAGGGGTGTTGGTGCAATGTATGTGAAGCAGATTTCCGTATTTATCGAAAATTCCAAGGGAAAGCTCGGTGAATTTACCGACCTGCTGGCCAAAAACAACATCGATTTGATCTCCATGTCTATCGCAGACACCACGAGCTTCGGCATTTTGCGGGGCATTGTGATTGACTATGCCCGGGCTGTTGAGGTGATTGAAAAGGCCGGCTATACCGCATGCCTGACCGATGTGCTGGCGGTTGAGGTGCCTGACCATCCCGGCGGGCTGAGCAATGTGCTGAAAATGCTCAGTGACGAGGGGATTGCCATTGAATACCTTTACAGCTTTATGCGCAGCCGCGGCAATGCTGCCCTGATTGTATTCCGGGTAGAAAAAATTGATCTGGCCTATCAGATTTTGACGGCGCATCAGGTGAAAGTGCTTTCTCAGGAAGACCTATGCTGAATGATGCCTGTCCGACCCGGATTACGGTTGATCTGGGAAAAATCCGGCAAAACTTCCGTTTGATCCGGGATTCGGTTGCGCCGGCCAGGGTTCTTGCCGTTGTCAAGGCGGATGCATATGGGCATGGGCTTTGTGCCGTATCCAGGGCGGTATGCGAGGAAGGCGCGGACATGCTTGGGGTTGCAAGACCCTCGGAGGGCATTCAGCTGCGGGATGACGGGATTGATGCGCCCGTGCTTGTGCTGGGCGGTGTCAATCAATCAGGCGCGGCAGAATGCGTGCAGTATAACCTGATTCAAACGGTGTTTGATGAAGAGGGCGTTTTTCAGGCTCAATCAGCCGCAAAAAGGCTGGGCAGGACGGCACAGGTTCACATCAAGCTGGATACGGGGATGAACCGCATCGGGGTGCGCAGCAAGGATGAGCTGGCCAGGGTTCTGGAAGCGATCAATGCCTCGGAAAATGTCCGTTTGTGCGGCGCTTTTTCCCACTTTTGTGATGCGGATGGGCAGGATGAGGCCTTCTCCCTGGAACAAATCAGGCGGTTTTCTTCCCTGAAATCTCTTTTGCCCGAGGGAATCGTTTGCCACATGGCGGCCAGCGCTGCCATGGCGCGCTTTCCGCAAAGCAGGTTTGATATGGTCAGGGCAGGGATCGTGCTGTATGGCTATCCGCCGGTTTCGGGCACACTTCCCGTCAGTCCCGCTCTTTCCTGGACTACGCAGATTGCCTTTATCAAGGAAATTCAGCCCGGCGATACCGTCAGCTACGGCCGCACCTTTACGGCGGAGCATCCCATGCGCCTCGCCACCCTTCCCGTGGGATACGGGGACGGGTACTTCCGGGCCCTGTCCGGGCATGCGGATGTGCTGATTGGCGGCCAGCGCTGCCCTGTCATCGGCCGGGTCTGCATGGACCAGATGATGGCGGACGTAACCGGGGTATCGCAGGCTCAAAAGGGTGACACGGTTGTTCTTCTTGGCCGGCAGGGCGGGGAATGCATTGATGCAGCCGAGCTGGCCGATCAGGCAGGCACGATTCCCTATGAAATTCTTCTGTCCCATTCCCCGCGGGTACCGATCCAGTATATCGATTGAAATGCCCATTTGAAAGGATGTAAAGCATGGCAAATTCCCAGACTCCTCCCAAGAAAAAATCAGCATCAAAAATCAAGCCTGTGCGCAAGCCCTTTACCAGGGGGCTGCCTGTCAGCAAGCCCCTTGTTCTGCGCAGCTTCAAGTTCCTTGCCTACGCGCTGCTTTTTGCGCTCTTTAATCTTTTGCTTGGCACGGCCTTTTCCTTTCAGGACAGCCTTTTTTTGCGGATTCTGACCAACGGGCTGCTTGTCATGGCATGCGCTGCCCTGGTCTACATGGATGGCTTGCGCGCGGGGGACGGGGATGTTGCTCATGCCGAAATCATCTATACGCGCCAGCAAAACGGGAAAAGCGTGCCCAAGAGCGATCTGGAAAAATGCTATCATCCCCTGAAGAGCATTGTGACAGTGCTTTGCGGGGCGGGAATATTGCTGATTGTGGCCGTTGTATACGCATGCTGCACCACCAAACAGGTGTATTCCCTTCAGCCGCTTCCCTCCTGGGTGTCCTCTTATACGGGGGATGAAAATGTCACATTGGCGCTGCAGTACTATTCCCAGACAACCCCCATTACGCTGGTGGATGTTCTGCGCCCGATCATCCGGATCTGCATTTATCCTTATGTCAATATCGTTGGAACATACGATACGGATGCCCTGCTGACCGTTGACCGGCTGAGCCCGCTGCTGATTATGCTGCCCTTCCTTGCGTATATCCCCGGTTACCTTCAGGGACCCCGCTCCAGAGCGCTTGTGCATGGCTCCATTGCCAGCCATATCAAGCGGAAAAACCGGAAGGAACGGAAGGAACGCAAGGCTCGGATCGAGAAGAAGAACGAATTGATTTGATATGCGCATCATCGGAGGAGAGTTCAGATCGCGGACATTGATTGCCCCCAAGGGCAATGATACGAGGCCTACCTTGGATCAGGTTCGGGAATCGCTTTTCAATATTCTGCAATTCCGGATTGAGAATGCCCGTGTGCTGGATTTGTTTGCGGGAAGCGGGGCGCTGGCGCTGGAGGCTCTTTCGCGGGGTGCCCAAAGTGCGGTGTTATGCGATATTTCGCCCGATGCCTGCAAGGCCATAGCCCGCAATATCCAGTCGCTGGGATGCCTTGAAAGGGCAAGACTCATGCGGATGCCGGCCGAACGCGCATTGGAAACCCTCAGGCAGGAGAAAGCCCGGTTTGAGCTGATTTTCCTGGATCCGCCCTACCGGATGGATACATCCGAATTGATTGACCGTCTGATGGATGCCGGGCTTTTGGCGGATGAGGGTCAGATCATTGTGGAGCATGACCAGAAAACCCCGCCCCAGCCGGGAGAGAAGGCCGTCCTGACCGACCGGCGAACCTATCGGGGAACCTGCCTGAGCTTTTACGGGAGGAATTCAAATGTCTGAAACACGCTGTATTTTTCCCGGCAGCTTTGATCCCGTTACGATCGGTCATATCGATCTGATTGAACGGGCAAGCCGCATGTTCGGGGATGTGGTTGTGGCCGTGATGATCAATGTGGCCAAAAAGGGCTGCTTTCCCGTGGAGCAGCGGGTTGAAATGCTGAAAAAGGCCTGCGCAAAGTACCCGAATGTGCGGGTGCTTGCCTATAGCGGACTCACAGCCGATTTGGCCAGGCAGGAAAAGGCGCAGTTTATTTTGCGGGGGATTCGGGACACCGCAGACGCGGAAGCGGAAATCAAGCTTGCCCGTGCCAACCGCCTTCTTTATCCCGATGCGGAAACGGTTTTGCTATGCGCAGATCCCCAAAAGGAAATCGTTTCCTCCAGTTTTGTTCGTGAAATCGCCGCATTTGGCGGGGATGTTTCACCTTTTGTCCCTCATGAGGTTCTTGGGGACATCGTTGCCCATTTTCAATCATTGACGAACCAATTTTAAGGAGGATTTGTTATGTCAAGCAAGAAGAAGCTGATGGTTTATGAAATCATCGACCAGATCAACCTGTTCTTTGATACTGCAAAGAAGATTCCGCTGACCAATAAGGTTGTGGTGGAAAAGAGTCAGCTGGTTGAACTGCTGGCTCAGCTGGAGCAGAGCATTGCCCCTGACCTGAAGGAAGCTCAGCAGCTTCTGAACAACAGGGAGGAAATCCTGGATACCGCTCAGAATCAGGCCAATGCGACCATTCAGGATGCGGACAACTCTGCCCGTGCAACCATCGAGGATGCGCAGCGCAAGGCTCAGGCTACTGTGACCGATGCACAGAATTCCGCCGCCGAGATGACCCGCAATGCCACCGAGCAGGCCAATGCCATGCTGGCTGATGCCCAGGCTCGTGCCAATGCATTGGTAGCCGATGCCCAGGCAAGGGCGGAGCAGCTGGTTTCTGAAAATGAAATCACCATCCGTGCCCAGCAGGAAGCTCAGAATCTTCTTGACCAGACTCATCAGGAGTGCGAGACCTTCAGCGCCAATATCACCGGCCAGGTCAACGAGCTGCTGGAGCATATCGACCTGAACCTTGGCTCTCAGCTTGATTCCATCCGTGCCCTCCGCTCCCAGATCAATAATCAGGCGGAATAATCGGCACTTTCTTCAGGCAACCCTGGCACCGGGGCTTGACTTGAGCCCCGGCCAATGGGTTTTCCCCGGAAATTAGGGTCTTGAAAAACTGAGATGGTGTGTTTGATGCCCCTCAATTTTTCAAGCGACAGTCCGGGCTTGTTTCCTGATGCTCATTTGAGGTGATACAGGCAGGCAATAAGCGGAAAACCGGGGGCTGTTTCGGCAGAGTCGGGGGACAAAGGACAAGAAATTTACGTATTTTTAAAAAAAGCTTGACAGAAAAGGCTTGTAGCGGTATACTATTATGGCTGTCTTGTGATAGCTATCACAAAATGAGCTGATTTTAATGCCTCAGGCATTCAGATTAAAGGAGTGTTGCACAGATGGGTCCTACTTATCATCCGAAGAAACGCCAGCGCAATAAGGTTCATGGCTTCCGTGCCCGCATGTCTACCAAGAACGGCCGCCGGGTGCTTGCTGCCCGCCGTCGCCGCGGCCGCAAGGAACTGACTGTCTGATCAAAATTGCGTCTGTATGGCTCAACCCGCCCCGTTGCTTGCCAGGGTGCATCAAACAGGGGCGGGTTTTCCATTGAATCCCAGGAGGGCACATGCAGAAACAGTACAGGATCAGAAAAAACAGCCAGTTTCAGTATGTTTACCGAAAAGGAAAGAGCCTGCCGGCAAGAGAGATTGTTCTTTTGTATGTGAAGGCATCCCGCCTTCAGGTGGGCTTTTCCGTCAGCAAAAAAGTGGGCAACGCCGTTGTGCGCAACAAGGTCAAGCGCCGATTGCGTGCTTGCTTCCGCAATCAGCTTCCCAGGCTGAAAAAGGGCTTCTACATTGTGGCGGCCCGTACCAGTGCGGCAGATGCGACCTACGCATCGTTGGATAGGTCACTCAAGTATCTGCTGAATAAGCAGCATCTGTTTGTCGATTGAGTATGCAGAAGCTTTTGCTTATTTTATTGAGATTTTATAAGCGGCATATCAGCCCCTTGAACCCTCCGGCCTGCCGGTTCATCCCCACATGCTCGGAGTATGCCATGATTGCCATCGAACGCTTTGGTGCGCTCCAGGGCAGTATTTTGGCCATCAAGAGGCTGGCACGCTGTAACCCTGCCTGCAAGGCAGGCTATGATCCTCCGCCGGAGCTTCCGGATTCCATTATCAGAAGGGACGAGAACCTATGACTGATTTTCTGAACCTCAGAGCCGTTCTGGACTTTATTTATAATATCGTTCAGAGCCATGGCTGGTCCATTATCATATTTGTTATTTTGATTCGTGCGATTCTTCTGCCTCTTGATGTCAAAAGCAGAAAGGGCATGCGCCAGATGCAGCTGATGCAGCCTGAAATCGATAAGCTGACGAAAAAGTATGCAGACGACAAGGAAAAGCTGCAGAAAAAACAGGCTGAGCTGTTCAAAAAGAACCATTATAATCCCATGGCCGGCTGCTGGCCTATTTTGATTCAGTACCCGGTGCTGATTTGCATGTTCGGTGCGATGCATTCCATCGCCAATGAGCAGCTCATCAGGGAGGCACTGACCTATATTTCCGGGCAGCAGCCTCAGCTGGAAAGCTGGCTGTGGGTGAAATCCCTGTGGATGGCGGATTCGCCTTTTACCACCTATGCCCCCTCCCTGTCCAGCTTGCAGGCCGTGACTGATCTCAGCGTTTGGACCAAGGTATTCAAGGCCGTTGATCCCGAGCTGCTTCAGGCGGCTGTTGCCAATATCCCCGAGTTTGCCGAGGCCTTTGACTTTACCTCTGCCGAAACGATTGCTGCCAGCGTGGATGCGATCTTTAGCAGCAGCGATACCCTGCAGACCACCATTTCCACGATTTATAATGCCATGGCAGCCCAGCCGATCTATCTGGCGGCCAGCGAGCAGTCTTCCTTTATGAACGGCGTATCGCTTCTGGGCATTATCAACCTGACCATGTATAAGGAATACAACGGTCTGCTGATTCTCCCTGCCCTGGCCGGTCTGACCCAGTGGATTTCCACCAAGCTGATGCCCCAGACGGGCTCTACTGCCCAGCAGGCAGACGGAAAAGGCGGCATGGGCAATTTCATGAAGTACTTCTTCCCGATTCTTTCCGTGTACTTCTGCCTTGTTTCCAACGCCGGCTTTGCGATTTACTGGGTTATGGGCAATATCATTGCCGGTATCCAGACGGTTGTTCTGAATAAGTATTTCGATATGAAGGATAAAAAGGCAGCTATTTCGGCCGAAGGAGATGTTCATTAATGCAAAGTATAGAAATTTCATCCCGCACGATTGACGAAGCAATCAGCGAGGGTCTGCAGCAGCTCGGCGTGTCAATCGGTGATGTGACTGTTGATATTCTGGAAGAGGGCAGCAAGGGATTGTTCGGCTTTTTCGGCTCCCGCCCTGCCCGTGTGCGCCTCACTGTGAACCAGGAGGAAGAGGACGATTCGGCAGAGGATGTGAAGGCCATTTTCGCGGATGGCAAGGTAAAGCCTGTTGCCGGCGTGCTGTCTGCTGAAAAACCGGTAAAGGCAAATGTGCCTCAAAAAGCCCCCGCTGCGCCTCAAAAGCCTCTGCAGGCTCCAAAGGCCGATGCTTCCCTGAATCAGCAAAAGCCCGTGCCCGAAAAGAGTCCGGAGAAAAAGCAGCCGGAGAAGAAGCAGGAAAGAAAGCCGGCTCCCGTTCAGGAAAAGGCACAGGCAGCTTCCGAAGAAAAGCCCGCTGCAGCTGAAAAAGTCGAGGTCACCCCGGCCATTCAGCGTGATCCCGAGACCCCCGAAGGGAAGGCTCAATTGTTCCTGCAGAATCTGACCAAGCTGATGGGCGTCGAGGTGGCCGTGCATGCGGATGTGGACGAGGAAGGAAATGTCCGGGTGAATATGCAGGGCGATACGCTGGGTATTCTGATCGGCCGGCGGGGCGAGACGCTGGATGCGCTGCAGTACCTGACCAGCCTTCAGGTCAATAAGGGTCAGAGCAATTACACAAGGGTGACCCTTGATACGGAAAACTACCGCGCAAAGCGGGAGGAAGCGCTGATCCGGCTGGCGAACCGTATGGCCAACCGCGCCCAGAAGACCGGGCGGCGAGTTTCCCTTGAGGCGATGAATCCCTATGAGCGGCGCATCATGCACAGCGCATTGCAGGATAATCCGGCTGTGGAGACTCATTCCGAGGGCGAGGAACCCAATCGCCATGTTGTCATCACCCTGAAAAAGTAAATGAAGTGCCGATTCATCTTCTGAATCGGCATTTTTGCGAAATAAGGGGTGGGGATGGGGACTGACTGAATTGGTGAAAAAGCAATTTTCCGTTGATTTTCCCGGCAATATTTAACAATTTCATCATAAATTCCGGATTTTAAACTCTTTATTCTTTTCGCGAGGTGTGGTATAATAATAAAGTCTCTGGCTTTACTTGCTGAGAAGGAGTTTATCGATGGCACACAGTAAATGGAAAAATACACGGTACAATAAAAAAGACAAGCGCCTGCCCATGCTCACTGCATGCTGCGCAGTGCTGCTTTTGCTTGTCATTATCTGCCCCAAGGACCCGGTTGTGAAGGCGGTCAATGTTTCCGAAGAAAATCAGACGGCCTACTCTGCCTCCGGTCTTGTGATCAGTGAGGTTATGACGGATAATGCCTCTGCCTATCCGGATGAGAAGGGCGCTTTTTCCGATTGGGTGGAGATTTGGAATACCTCAAGCCAGGCAATTGAGCTGAAAAACTGCGGACTTTCCAACCGCAATGATAAGATTCAATTCCTTTTCCCGGATGAGACCCTGCAGCCGGGGGAGCGCATTGTGGTGTTCTGCGATAAAACCAATCAGTCGGAGTCCGGGAAGGTCATGCATGCCAAGTTCAAGCTTTCCTCCACCGGCTGCGCCGTGTTTCTGTTCGATTCCAGCGGCACTGCGGTGGACCAGGTGACCGTGCCGACTTTGAATGCCGATGAAAGCTATCGGCGCAAGGAAGACGATACCTTCGAGGTGACGGATGAGTATTCGCCCGGCTTTGAAAATACCACGGAGGGACATCAAAAATATCTGGCCAGCTTCCAGGTGCCCGAAAGCACGCTTTATATCAACGAAATTATGGTTGCGCCCCGCTCCGGGATTACGGATGAGGACGGGGAATATTCGGACTGGGTTGAGCTGTACAACGCAGGGACAAAGACCATTGATTTGTCCAACCTTGCTTTGTCTGATAATCCCCAAAAGCCTCTCAAGTGGTTCTTCCCGGCAGGCACGACCATTGCCCCCGGACAGTACTATATTGTATTCTGTTCCGGGAAGGATAAGCTGGAAAGTGCCACGGGCATTCCGCATACCAATTTCTCCCTGTCCGCCGAGGGCGAAACGATTGTTTTGACCACCAAGGCGGGGGAATTGCTTGATCGGGTCACGGTCAGCAATCCGGGCAAGGACTTGTCCTATGGACTGGATCCGGATACGGGTGTTTGGAAAATCTATAATCTGGCCACGCCCATGCGCCCCAATAACGCATCCGGGCAGGCCGCTGCCGACCGATATATGCGCCAGATCAATACAACGGGCGTTTACATCAGCGAGATTTTGTCCTCTGCAGATACGGTGTCCCCGGCCTCCGGGGACCCGGCCTGCGACTGGGTGGAATTATATAATTCTTCCTCCGTAACGGTGGATTTGTCCATGTACGGGCTGAGCGATAATGTGTCCTGGCCTCATAAATGGACTTTCCCTCAGGGAACGACCATCCGGGCGGGAGAATATAAGGTCATCCGGCTGGATAAGTCCACTTCATCAGGCAGCGATGCCAATGCCCTGCACGCCTCCTTTGCCCTGAGCCGGGAAGGCGGAGAAATCGTGACGCTTTCCGATCCGTACGGCAAGGTACTGGACAGAGTCTATATGCCGAAATCGGAGACGGATGTTTCCTACGGTCGTACATTGGGGCAGGACGGCTTTTTTTATTATGACACGCCCACCCCGGGGAAAGCAAACAATCTCGGCTTTTCCGGTTATGCGGAAACGCCTTCGTTCAGCAAATCCAGCGGGCTGTATTCCTCCTCTGTGATTCTGGAAATCAATGTGCCGGCGAACACCCAGGTTCGCTATACCACGGATGGCTCGATCCCAACCCTTGAAAATTCGGTGCTTTACACCGGCCCCATGCAGCTGGATACCACGATTGTGATCCGGGCCCGGGCATTCAAAACGGACGGGGATACCGCAGCCTATCGCCCCAGCGAAACAATCACCGCCAGCTTTATTATTCAGACCTACTTTACCCTCCCGGTGATTTCCCTTGTTTGCGATCCGGATGAGCTGTGGAACGAGGAAACGGGCATGTTCGTTGCCGGTCCCAATATCGATAAATCAAAGGGCATTCCCTATAAAAATACGATATACCGCCAGTACGGCAAGATTGCCCGGAGCGGATATATCGAAATGTTTGAACAGGGCACGGAGGGGGAGGCAGTCTTTTCTCAGGGCATGAAATTTGCTCTGGCAGGAGACTACAGCCTGGACATGCCCCAGAAATCCATCAAAGTGCGTGCTCAGGCCTCCAGCGGAAGCAAATATTTCGAAGCCGCCATTTTTGAAGACCGCCCGTTCACCTATTACAAGGGCTTTACCCTGCGCAATTCGGGGAACGACTGCGTCTGGACGCGGTTTGCCGATGGCTTCCAGTCCAAGCTGATTGATTTGCTGGACACCAATATTGCGCATCAGGCCTGGAAGCCCGTGATTGTGTATATCAACGGGCAGTATTACGGCCATTATAACCTGCGTGAGCGCAAGGACCGGTTCATGATTGCCCAGTGGGAAGGGCTTGATATGGAGCAGGCTGATCAGATTACCATTCTGAAGGCTTCGGGCTCTGTGGAACAGGGAAGCAATTACGAATGGAAGCAGATGATCGCAAAAATCAAGACCCTGTCTCCGGGGACAAATGAAGAGGATCTGCAGTACATTCTTGATAACGTGGATGTGGATTCCTATTTTGACTATCTTGCCATCGAAATGTTCTTCGGCAACTCGGATATCGGTAATACCATGTTCTACAAGCTTCCCGGCGAAGGTCAAAAGTGGAAATGGTTGCTATATGACTTTGACTATGGCATGTTCAAGTCCTCATTTGACAGCCCGAAGTCCTATACCAAGGCAAAGGGCATGGGCGATAAGCTGATTGATAACACCATTTTCCTTAAGCTGCTGGAAAACAAGGAGTATAAGCGAAAATTCCTGGAGAGGCTGGCCTATGTCTATAACACACTGACCGTAGAAGTGATGCAGGACATGGTCACATACTGCTATAATATTCTTGAACCCGAAATGAGTCTGCATTTTGACTACTGGGCTCCGCAGAATGATAAAACGATTAACTCGGATTCACCGCTGACCAGGGACGGTGCACTGCGCTACTGGAATACCCGTGTCAGCCGTCTGCGGGATACGGTGAACCGCCGCCACTATTATCTCTGGGGATATATCAAGGATGCCTTCAACCTATCCGATCTGGAAATGGTTGAGCTGTTCGGCAGCCGCCCTGCAAAACCCGATTAAATGAATATCAGATAAAATTCAGGAGGAATGAATGTTATGCTTACTGCTATGGCTGAATCCGTTTCCAAGTCCGATCTGACCGGAAGCACGGGGATTTCCGAATGGTTTGCCGACCAATTGGCGAACTTTACTCCGTTCAATGTGGTGGTGGTTCTTCTGGCGGGTCTGCTGGCCGGTGTGATTATATCCCTTGTCTATAAGAAGACCTACCGGGGCGTGCTGTATAGCCCGACCTTCTCCCTGACGCTGATTATGCTGACTCTGGTTACGGCACCTGTTGTAATGGCCATCGGCTCCAATGTTGCCCTGTCCATGGGCATGGTGGGCGCATTGTCCATTGTGCGCTTCCGCACCGCCGTGAAGGAACCGCTGGATACCGCCTATATGTTCTGGGCAATTACCATGGGCATTTTGCTGGGTGCCGGGCAGTATCTGATTGCCCTGGTGGTTGTGATTGGCATTTCGGTCATATTGCTTGCCCTGTCCTTCCTGCATTTCCGCACCCCCAATTGCTATTTGCTGGTCATGCATTTTGATGAGTTTTCCGAAAAAGACATCGAAAGCGAGCTCAAGCGTTCGGTGCGGTTCTGGCGTTTGCGTTCCAAGACCGTTACCCGCGCCGGCGCAGAAGCTACCTTCGAGGTTCGCCTGGATCATCGCAGCGATCTGGTTGCCCATATGCTGGATCTGGAAGGGGTGCATGATGCCACTCTGGTTGCCTGCGAAACCGAAACGGGGGCCTGATTATGGCGATTCCGCTGCGGCATGAACTGAAATTTCTGCTGATGCCCTGGCAGGTTGATGTGCTTCGCAGAAACCTGTCTGCGGTGTTGACTCTGGATTCCAATGCCAAAAGGCACGGCGGGGAATACCATATCAGATCGCTGTATTTTGACACCGTTTTTGATACGGCCTTGAATGAGAAAATGAGCGGTATCTATGAACGGCAGAAGTATCGGATGCGCATTTATAATTATTCCGATCAGGAAATTTTTATGGAGTGCAAATCCAAATACGGCGATCTGATATCCAAGCGTTCGGTTAAAATTCCCCGGGATCTGGCCGATCAATTGATTGCGGGGGATCCCAGCGGGCTGGAAAATACCTCATCCGGCCTTCTCAGGGATGTATATAAGGAGATGCGCACCCGGCTTTTGCAGCCCAAGGTGATTGTGGACTATTCCAGGGAGGCCTATCTGCATCCGGCCGAAACCGTGCGGATTACCTTTGATAAGAATTTGCATACCGGGCTGAACTCCATTGATATCTTTAACCCCTATCTGCCGACCATTTCCCCGTTTGATACCAATTACACAATTCTTGAGGTCAAGTATGACCGGGTTTTGCCTTCTTACATTGCAGATGTAATTGCTTTTTCCGTGCCGGAAGCCTGCCGCAGTGCCGTGTCCAAGTATACATGGTGCAGACGGTTTGAAAAAAAGGATGATATTTGAGCATTTCATAGAATCAGAAGGGAGACTGTATGATGGAAAAGAGACCTGTTGGCTATCAGCTGTATTCCGCAAGGCGGGAAGCGGAAAAGGATTTGGAGGGCGTGCTGAAAACCCTGAAGGATCAGGGGTATGACGGAGTGGAGTTCGCCGGATTTTACGGCTATCGTGCCGATGAAATCAAGGCAATGCTGGAAAAGTACGGCCTGATTGCGCTGTCCAGCCATCTTCCCTATGACAAAATTCTGGCGGATATGCAGGGCGAAATTGCCTATCATAAGGCGATTGGCTGCCGGTATATCGCAGTGCCCTATCTGGCGGATGAGTTCCGTCCGGGAAAGCCGGGCTTTGCCCAGGTGATCCGGACGATTTACCAGTTCGGCAAGCTTTGCAGGGAAGCGGGAATTCAGCTTTTGTATCACAATCATGACTTTGAGTTTGTTGATTTCAGCGGGATGTATGGTCTGGATTTCCTGTATGAGGCCGTGGATTCGGAGACCCTGAAGACCGAGCTGGATGTTTGCTGGGTCAAGTATGCAGGGGTAGAGCCCGCCGGATATATCCGCAAGTACGCCTCCCGCTGCCCGGTCATTCATCTGAAGGACTTTGTCGGCCGCAAGGAAAAGGATGGCCCCGATCCTTATGCGCTGCTTGGGCTGGGGGAGAATGAAAAGAAGAGCACCCAGGCCTTTGAGTTCCGTCCGGTGGGCTATGGCTGCCAGGATGTGGAACAGGTGCTGACAGCCGGGATCGAAAGCGGTGCGGAATGGTTTGTTGTGGAGCAGGATGAGTCGGTTGGACGCACCCCCCTGGAGGCTGCTCAAATGAGCATTGATACATTGAAAAAAATCGGTCTGAAGGGATGAACAGCCCGCAGAGCCTGTTTTGCAATGTCAGGGGAAAATAATCCGGCAATCGGAGGGATGTACCTATGTTTTTTATCGGTATTTGCGGCCCCAGCGGGTCGGGAAAAACGACGCTGGCCAGGCAACTGACAGAGCTGTCCGGCATTCAGACAACCATCATCAATCAGGACGCATACTATTTCAACCATCCCGATATGAGCTTTGAGGAGCGGGAAAAGCTGAATTACGATGAGCCGGATATCTTCGACCATGATTTGCTTTACGAGGATGTCTGCGCCCTGCTTGCAGGGGAAACCATCTATCGGAAGAACTACGATTTTGCCCTGCATGCCAGGGCGGATTCCCACGAGATGGTCCGCCCGGGGGATGTGCTGATTGTAGAGGGCATCCATGCGTTTTATGACAGACGGCTGCTGGAAAAAATGGATCTGCGGCTGTATATTTCGGTTGATCCCGATATTTGCCTTTTGCGCCGGATTTCCCGGGATATCAAGGACAGGGGGCGCAATATCGACAATATTTCCCAGCAGTATCTTGCAACCGTTCGCCCGATGTATCATAAATACATCAAGAATTACATTCATGAGGCGGATGTGATTGTTGCCAACGGCGGCCGGAACGCCAAAATCGTTGATATGCTGGCCGGATACCTGAAAAATGAACTGGATCCTGAAAGGAACAAGTGACAGAATGAGAAAATTATGCTGCATTCTATGCGCGCTTTTGATGCTTTGCGCCGCTGTGGGACTGGGGGAAGGGCAGAGCGAATTTGCTGATTTCAGCGAAAAATTTGCTGACAAGTTCCTTCCCGAAGGGTCAGAGGCGGAATACGGCGAGTATTCCTACCGCTCCGACAGCATTTGCATCGAAATCAGCGCATTCCGTGACTACCGGTCGGACATCTATGTGGCCGATATTTATATCAAATCTCCCGAAAATCTCCGGCGCATATTCGGCGGCAACAAATGGAACACGAAAATGGGCAAGATGCGGGAGATGGCCAAGGACGGAGGGGCTATTCTGGCCCTGACCGGGGATAATGCGCAGAATCTGAGCCAGGGAATGGTTGTAGGAAACGGCGTTGTGCTCAGAAAAACCGGCAACAGGAAGCGGGATGTGTGCGTTCTTTACCGGGACGGCACAATGGAATGCGTTGAAATGCCCGTGGATAATGAGGTCATCCTTGAAAGAGCGGACGACATCTGGCAATTGTTCCTCTTTGGCCCCTCGCTGCTTGACTCGGAAGGGCATGCGAAGGAAAAGTATACAACGAATGTAGGGCCGGCCAATCCCCGGGCAGTGATCGGCTACTATGAGCCGGGTCACTATTGCCTGGTGCAGGTGGACGGACGGGGCTCAGCAAGCAAGATCAGCAGCGGCGCGAAGTCCGTTGGCATGAAAATGGTTGAGCTTGGTGCCTTTATGGAATCCCTGGGCTGCACTGCGGCCTATAATCTGGACGGCGGGCAGAGCGCCATGATGTATTTCAACGGACAGGTTATTTCCAAGCCCTATAACGGCGGAAGAACGATCGGCGATATCATTGCCATTGTGGAAATCGATGAATAATTGCCCTGAATGCATAATCAGAGCAAAACTTTGCCTTTCGGCTTTTCTTTTGGACGCTTGTATGATATAATAACCCGGGTTAGGGGGGATTTTTTTGCGAAGCATGACCGGGTATGGCAAGGGAAAGGACGCTTGCGACGGAAGGGAGCTGACGATTGAAATCAAATCGGTCAACCACCGTTTCCTGGATATTTCCCTGCACTGCGCAAGACGCTGCGTGTTTCTGGAGGATCAGATTCGCGCCCAGATCGGGCAGGCTCTCAAGCGCGGGCATGCGGATGTGACTGTGTCATACCAAAATACCAGGAATGATGCCAGGACGGTTACCGTGGACAGTGACCTGGCATTGCGCTATCAGGAGGCTTTGGATGTGCTTGCAAGGGCGCTGAACAGGCCGAATGATGTTCCGCTGTCCTATTTTGCCTCGATTGAAAATGTACTGACCGAAACGGAAAATGATGAGGATCAGGATGCATTAAGGGCATTGTGCACCAAGGCAATGCAGGAAGCCTTGCAGGAAATTTGCCGGATGCGGCAAAGGGAGGGGGAGAGCCTCCGGGCAGACCTCGCTTTTCACCTGGATGCGCTGGAAAAGCTGGTGGAACAAATAGAGGTTTATGCCCCCCAGGTGCCCGAACTGTATCGGGACAGGCTGCTGAAGCGTCTGGCCGAAATGCAAATCAAGGATGTTGAGCCTCAGCGAATTGCCCAGGAGGTTGCGCTTTTTGCCGATAAGTGCGCGATTGATGAGGAATTGTCCAGACTCCATTCCCATATCAGCCAGATGCGCAGGCTGTTTGATGCGGAAGGGGAAACAGGGAAAAAGCTGGATTTTTTGACCCAGGAAATGAACCGGGAGGTCAACACAATCGGATCCAAGGCCTCCGATGTGCGCATTACCGATTGCGTTGTGGCGGCCAAGAATGAAATAGAAAAGCTGCGTGAGCAGGTGCAGAACATCGAATAAAATGGAATCAAGAGGGGCAGTACCATGCAGGAAAAAAGAGAGGGCATGCTGATTGTGATTTCCGGACCTTCAGGCGCCGGGAAGGGGACTCTGGTGGACAAGCTGATGAAGGACGATGATTCGATGGTTTTCTCCGTCAGCGTGACCACCCGGCAAAAGCGGGATTACGAGGTAGAAGGGGTTCATTACTTTTTTATTGATGACTCAAAGTATGATGAATTGCTTGCGCAGGATGCTTTCCTGGAGCATGCGACCGTTCACGGACACCGCTATGGAACGCTGGCAAGCCAGGTGAATGAATTGCTTGCAAAGGGCAAAAATGTGGTGCTGGATATCGACCCCCAGGGCGCAAGACGTGTGATGGAAAAACGCCCGGATTGCGTGTCCGTCTTTATTCTGCCCCCCAGCTACAGCGAGCTGCGGATTCGTCTGCACACCCGCAATACGGACGATGAAAAGGAAATTGAGAAGCGTCTGGGAAATGCAAGGGGCGAAATTGCCCAGCTGGACAGGTACAAATATTGCCTGATTAATGATCAGGTGGACAAGGCCTACCTGATTCTTCGGTCCATTGTTACTGCGGAAAAGCAGCGCACAACCAGGTATTTCCCGGTTGTTGAAGAATGATTTTCAATTAAGAGGAGGAATAATTATGGCGATCAATAATCCGACCATCGATGATCTGAGCAAAAAGGTGGACAGCCGCTATACACTGGTAATTGAATCGGCAAAGCGTGCCCGGGAGCTGGTTGCAGGCTCTCAGCCCATGATTGACGGCAAGGATGAAAAGCCCGTGTCCATCGCTGTTCAGGAGATCAACCGGGGGCTTTTGACCTATCACCGGAATCTGGAGGACGAAGAGGGATAAGTATGGGTCAGCTTGACGGTAAGACAATAGTTGTAGGGATAACGGGCGGAATTGCTGCCTATAAGGCCTGCTATGTTGTATCCGCCTTGAAGAAAATGGGCGCATGCGTGCATGTCATTATGACAAAAAATGCCTGCGAATTTGTCCGCCCCCTCACCTTTCAGACCCTCTCGAATAATCCGGTTGTAACAGATACCTTTGCTCCGCCTGTCTATTTTGAGGTGGAGCATGTTGCGTTGGCAAAAAAGGCGGATTTATTTCTGATTTGCCCGGCAACGGCCAATATCATGGCCAAATTTGCCACCGGTCTGGCGGATGATATGCTTTCCACCACCGTTCTTGCGACCAAGGCCAGGGTGCTGCTTGCGCCTGCCATGAATACGGGCATGTGGGAAAATCCCGCCACAAGGCAAAACGTACGGACACTGGCAGAGCGGGGCTTTTTGTTTGTGGGGCCTGAAGGGGGACATCTGGCCTGCGGGGACAGCGGTGTGGGACGGATGAGCGAGCCGGAGGAAATCGTGCAGGAGACGGTGCGCATTTTGTGCTCGAAAAATGACCTTGCCGGCATGAAGGTGCTGGTAACCGCAGGCGCAACACGGGAAAAAATTGACCCCGTGCGGTTCTTGACCAACCGTTCGACCGGGAAAATGGGCTATGCCATTGCCGAAATGGCCAGACTTCGGGGCGCTGAGGTGACGCTGGTCAGCGGCGTTTGCGGTCTTCCCGTGCCCCAGGGCGTTGAATGCGTTTTTGTTGAATCAACCGAGGATCTGTGTGAAGCCATGGTGCGCCTTGCCCCGATGCAGGATGTGGTGATTCAGGCGGCAGCCCCTGCGGACTTTACGCCCGCGTGCGTTTCAGACCGGAAAATCAAGAAAAACGGCAAGGGACAATTGACTCTGGAGCTGGTTTCCACCCCGGATGTGGCCCGGACAATCGGGCAAAACAAGAAATCCGGACAGATTTTCGTGGGCTTTGCGGCGGAAACGGAAAGCGTTACGGACAATGCCGCAGAGAAGCTGGAACGCAAGAATCTTGATTTGATTTGTGCGAATGATGTGACTCAGCCGGGGGCCGGGTTTGGCGTGGACACAAACATCGTCACGCTGATTGACCGATATCAGAAAAAATCCTGTCCGCTGATGAGCAAGCAAGAGGTCGCACAGATCATTCTGGACAGAGTACTTGAATTGCGGAAGGAAGCGAAGGGCTGAATCGGGTGTTCTTCTGCTTTATCGGCTGCTGTTTTGCAACGGAGGATTTCCTTGTACGCGAAGGTCATTATTGATATTCCATCTGATCAGGTGGACCAGCTGTTCACCTACAGTATACCGGACGGGATGAGCCTGAGTCCGGGTTTTCGCGTGCGCGTTCCCTTTGGCCGGCAGACCAAGGAAGGCTATGTGATTTCGCTGAGTGAGGATTGCGATATTCCGGCGGCCAAATTGAAGAGCATATCCGAGGTTCTGGAAAATTACCCGGCGATTTTGCCCCACCTGATTGAATTGGCACGGTATATCAGTTCCGCCATGCGCTGCCCGATGTGCGAGGCCCTGAGGCTGATGCTGCCGCCCGTGATGCGGGGGGATAAAATCAAGGAAAAGACCGAAACGATGGTGCGCTTGACCTTTCCGGCTGCCCAGATGGATGTGAAGCTGGAACAAATCGGAAAAAGGGCGGTTAAAAAGCGCACGGTTCTGCGCATTTTATCGGACGGTCAGCCCCATTCCATGGAGCAAATAGGTTCATTGGTAAAGGATCCAAAGCCATGCATCAAGGAGCTTGCAGAGGCCGGGCTGATTGAAACCTTTGAGCAGGAAAAGCTTCGCTCGCCCGGGTTTAATCCCGTGCAGACCGTGCCTGATTTTCCCCTGAAGCCGGGGCAGCAGGAGGTTCTGGACGAGCTGTTGAGTGCCTTGAATGAGGTGAACCATGTTCCTTCTTTGGAGAGGCATAGGGCAAAAACCGATTCGGCCTTCAGCTTTTTGCTGCATGGCGTGACGGGGTCGGGGAAAACCGAGGTTTATATCCAGCTGGTTCGGGCGTGCCTGGAAAAGGGAAGAAAGGCCATTGTGCTTGTGCCCGAAATCGCCCTTTCTCCCCAAATGGTGGACTGGTTTCGCTCCAGATTCGGCGATTGCGCCGCCGTTTTGCATTCCAGATTGACTCCGGGTGAACGGTTTGATGAATGGCGCCGCATTCGCCGGGGGGATGCGAAGGTGGTGATCGGGGCAAGAAGCGCTGTGTTTGCCCCGGTGGATCATTTGGGCGTGATCATTATCGATGAGGAGCATGAGAGCGGGTATCAATCGGAAAGCTTTCCCCAGTATGATGCCCGGCAGGTCGCTGCATTCCGGGCGAAAAACGAGCAGGCTCTGCTGCTGCTGGCCAGCGCGACCCCCAGCATTTATTCCTATGCATTGGCCAGGCGGGGGGATTACACCCTGCTGCAATTGCCCGATCGCGTGAATGCCCAGCCCCTTCCCCATGTATCCATTGTGGATATGCGAAAGGAATTGACCCTGGGCAACCGCGGCATTTTCTCGGCTGAGCTTCAGAATAAGCTGACCGAATGCCTGAATAACGGGCATCAGGCCATTCTTTTCCTCAACCGCCGGGGGTATGCGCCCTCCGTTTCCTGCAGAGCCTGCGGCGAAAGCATTCATTGCGCCCATTGCGATGTGACCATGACCTATCATCAGACGGATCAAAGGCTGCATTGCCATTACTGCGGGGCAACGCTGCCCGTGCCGAGCAGATGCCCGGTTTGCGGCTCGGATTCCATCCGGACAATCGGAATCGGCACCCAAAGGGTGGAGGAGGAAGTGCATAAGCTCTTTCCCCAGGTCAAAACAATCCGCATGGATATGGATACGACCAAAACTAAGAATGCCCATTATGAGCTGATTTCCGCCTTTCGTGCCCGCCAGGCGCAGGTGCTGATCGGCACGCAGATGATCGCCAAGGGTCTGGATTTTCCCCAGGTCACGCTGGTTGGCGCAATACTGGCTGATTTGTCGCTGAATCTGCCTGACTATCGTTCGGGCGAAAGGACCTTTCAATTGCTCGTCCAGGTGGCGGGGCGTGCGGGACGGGCCGGATTGGCCGGCGAGGTCGTGATTCAGACCTATAAGCCCCAGGATTGTGCCATTTGTGCGGCGGCCAGGCAGGATTACAAAGCTTTTTTTGAAGAGGAATTTTCCCGCCGCAGAGCAAGATTATATCCCCCCTTTACCGCCATGGCACGCTTTTTGTGCGAATCGGACAGCGGGGAAAAGGCAATGAATGCGGCAGTTGAAATGGAGAAAATGGTGCGTGCATACCTGGATGCCCATCCGCAGGATCAAAAACGCATGCTCTTTCTGCGGACGGATGAAGCACCGATTGCATTTATTCAGGGTCGATACCGGGCTCAGGTGCTGATGAAGGTGATTGACAACGAGGCAGGGCGGGAAATGCTGGCTTCATTCAGGGCTTTTCCCAGGGCTTTGGCGGACGGGACTGTTTGCTTTGAGGTCAATCCCTCATCGCTAGCTTAAATCAATGGAGGGTGAATATGGTCAGGCAAATCGTAAAAATCGGGGATGACACACTGCGCAAAATCAGCAAACCCATGCAGAAGTTTGATTTGAGATTGTGGCTTCTTTTGCGTGACATGGCGGATACCATGTACAAGGCAGAGGGGGTCGGGCTTGCAGGGCCGCAGGTAGGCATACTGCGCCGCGTGGTGGTGATTGATGTGGGCGAGGGGCTGATTGAACTGGTCAACCCGGAAATTATTGCTTCAGAAGGGGAGCAGGCCGGCCCTGAGGGCTGCCTTTCCGTTCCGGGCAGACAGGGGCACGTGAAGCGCCCCAATAAGGTCACCGTTCGTGCCCTTGACCGCAAGGGGAAGCCCTTTGAATTGACGGGAGAAGGCTTCCTGGCCCGTGCCATTTGCCATGAAATTGACCATCTGGACGGCATACTGTATGTGGATAAAATGGATCATGAAATTTTTCCGGAGGATGAAAAGAAGTAATCATGCGCATTGTTTTTATGGGAACCCCTGAGTTTGGCGTCCCCTGTCTGCAGGCTCTCAAGGATGCAGGGCATGAGATAGTGGGCGTTTTCTGCCAGCCCGATAAGCCCAAGGGACGGGGCAATAAGGTGCAGATTTGCCCGGTCAAGGAATTGGCACTTCGCCTGAATATCCCCGTATTTCAGCCCAAGCGCATCCGTCTGGACGGGCTGGAGGACCTGAGGGCATTGAAGCCCGAGCTCTGCGTGACGGCAGCCTTCGGTCAGATTTTATCCCAGGAAAATCTGGATGTGCCTGCCATCGGCACGGTCAATGTGCATTCCTCCCTTTTGCCCAAATACAGGGGGAGTGCGCCCATCAACTGGGCACTCATCAAGGGCGAGAAGGTGACGGGGGTCACGACCATGTTCACCGACCGGGGAATGGATACGGGGGATATTCTGCTGCAGCGCACCTATGAAATTCCCGATGAGATGTCCGCTTCTGAATTGACGAAGGAATTATCCTCAATCGGCGCCGATTTGCTGATTGAAACCATCAGGCAGATTGAGCAGGGAACTTGCCGGCGAATCAAGCAAAATGAGGCGGAAGCCACCTATTATCCCATGCTGAAAAAGGAAATGGGGCAGTTGGATTTCACCCTTTCCGCTCAGGAGCTGGTTCAGTTGGTGCGGGGCTTGGAGCCCTGGCCGGGTACATACGTTCATACACCGGACGGCGTCATGAAAATTTGGAAGGCCAGGGCTGCCTTGGATGAATCTGGGGCAAAGCCGGGCACAATCCTGTGCAAAAATGCGAAGGACGGGCTGAAGGTCAGGTGCGGACAGGGCGCTCTTGAATTGATTGAAATTCAGATGCCCGGCAGCAAAAGAATGGCCGTGCGGGATTATCTTCGCGGGCATGAAATTGCCCCGGATTGCTTTGAGTATGTAAAGGAAGAAAGCTTATGAATGAATGGAAAAAGCCCCAAACCTCCTTCAGAGCAGATGGACGAAATGAGCATTCATCTGACCGAAAGCCTGCCGTGCGCCCGTCCGTTCCCCGGAATGCCCGCAGGGCGGCCTTTGATGTGCTGCAATTGACCCTGCATCAGGATGCCTATGCCTCCCTTGCGCTGAATCAGGCACTGAAGGATTCGGGGCTGAGCCAGGCCGACAAGAGACTGTGCACCAGCATTGTCTACACTACATTGGAAAACCTGACCGCAATAGACTATGCCCTGCATTTCTTCCTGAAGGATCCCCTTTCACTGGATCCCAAGGTGCGGGATGTTCTCAGGCTGAGCGTTTGCCAGTATCTGTTCATGGACAAAATTCCGGATAACGCCATTGCGGATGAGGCAGTGAAGCTGACCCGCAGCCTGGGTCTGGAAGCCCTGACCGGGCTGGTCAACGGCGTTTTGCGCAGCATGATGCGGGAAAAGAATAAAATTGTCTGGCCGGAGGAGACAAACCGGGAGGAGTATCTCTCGATTCGCTATTCCTGGCCGAAATGGCTTGTGGGCAAGCTGACGGAATGCTATGGCAGCGAAACGGCAGAAAAAATCATTACATACCGCCAGGATGAGCATTTCATGACGATGCGGCCGAATTTGTCCAGGCTCACCGATGCCGACTTTGAGACATTGCTGGAAAAGAAGGTCTGGAAGGCGGAAAAGGGGCTTGTTCCCCATGCATGGCGGGTTCGGGGTGTATCCAGCGTGGCGCAGGATTATCAGTACATGAACGGGGATTTTTCCATTCAGGGAGAATCCAGCATCCTGTGCGCCCTGGCGGCCGATGTCAAACGGGGCAATCAGGTCATAGACTGCTGTGCCGCACCGGGCGGCAAGACGGCCTTCATGGCCGAAGTCCTGGCAGGAACAGGCAGGGTGTTTGCCTGGGATTTGCATGAACACCGGGTGGAGCTGCTGCGTTCCATGGCCAGAAGACTGCATTTGGATAACGTGCGGCCTGTTGTGCGGGATTCTACCGTTTTTAAGGCGGATTTGGAGCAGACAGCCGATGTGGTATTGCTTGATGCCCCCTGCTCCGGACTGGGTGTGGCCGATGACAAGCCGGATATTAAGTACCATGTAACGGAGCAAACCCTTGATTCGCTGCTCAAAACCCAGGAAAAATTGCTGAATACCTGCAGCCAATATGTAAAAAGAGGCGGAACGCTCGTTTATTCTACCTGCTCGATTCTTCCCCAGGAGAATAAGGAACAGGTCAAGAAATTCCTGGATACCCATCCTGATTTTGTGATGGATTCGCTTCCCAAATCAATCCCGGAGCAGTTCACACAGTATGCCGATGAATACGGTCTGCAGCTTTTCCAATACAGGGATGATATTGAGGGATTTTTCATCGCCAGAATGAAGCGTCGATAAGGGATAAAGGGATTTGAGATGAAAAAGGAACTGCTTGGGTTAACAGAAGACGAGCTTCGGGAGGAAATGCTTGCCCTGGGCGAAAAGGGCTTCAGGGCAGGGCAGATATTTTCGTGGCTGCATAAGGGAGCTTCCTTTGAGCAAATGTCCAACCTGTCCGCCGCCCTTCGCCGGAAGCTCAGTGAGAACTATATCGATTGTCCCGTTTCCATTCAGGAAAAATATGTTTCCGGAATTGACGGCACAATCAAGCTTCTGTTTGCCCTGAGGGACGGCAATATCATCGAGGGCGTCATCATGCGCTATAAATATGGCTGTACACTTTGCATTTCCACCCAGGTGGGCTGCAAAATGGGCTGCAGATTTTGCGCCAGCACGCTGGAGGGCTGCGTACGCAATCTGACCTGCGGGGAGATGCTGGGTCAGGTGCTGTGTGCCAATAGCCTCCTTGGGGATGAAAAAATAGGGCATATCGTGCTGATGGGCAGCGGCGAACCGCTGGATAACTATGAACAGGTAGTGCGCTTTTTGCGGCTGGTCAGCCATAAGGATGGGCTGAATATCTCCCTGAGGCATATTTCCCTTTCTACCTGCGGCCTGGTTCCTCAGATGTATCAGCTGGCCGAGGAAAATCTTCCCGTTACCCTTTCTGTTTCCCTGCACGCCCCAAGCGATGAAATCAGGAAACAACTGATGCCGATTGCCAATCGCTATTCCATCGAAGAGGTTGTGAAGGCGTGCCGCAATTATATCGAAAAAACAGGGCGGCGTGTGATTTTTGAGTATGCGCTGGTGGATTCTGTCAACTGCTCTGCCGAGTGCGCCGTCCGTCTTGCAGGACTTTTGCGGGGCATGCAGTGCCATGTGAATGTGATTCCCCTGAATACGGTAAAGGAAAGAAACCTTTACGGCGTAAATGAAAATCAGGTCAGGCTTTTCCTGCAAACCCTGGAAAACAACCATATTTCCGCCACCAGGCGGCGGGAGATGGGCGATGATATTCAGGGCGCCTGCGGACAGCTCAGGAAGCATTATATGGCGGAAGCAGATTCCGAAAAAAACATTCAATTATAATCGTTTATCATCGCTTGATCAGAACCCTTTTAACGGAGGAAATGCAATGAAATTTGTTGCTCGCACCCATATCGGTTTGATCCGCTCATCCAACCAGGATGCCCTGTTGCTTACCCCTGCGCTTTGCGGGGTGGCGGATGGTATGGGCGGTCATAAGGCCGGGGATGTGGCCAGCCAGACAACTGTAACAAAGCTCAGCCAGGTGCTTTGTGATGCGACCCCTGCGGAGGATTTGCTTCGGGGGGCGATTGAAGAGTGCAATTCATTCGTTTATGAAATGCAGCTGAGCAATCCGGATTACCGGGGGATGGGCACAACGGCCACCATATTGTGGGAGGAAAAGGACGCCATGCTGCTGGGGCATGTGGGCGATTCCAGGGCTTATTTGCTGCGGGATGGATGCCTGCGCCAGATATCCGAGGATCATTCGCTTGTCAATGAAATGGTTCAGCAGGGCGTTTTGACGAAGGAACAGGCCAGGATTCATCCGTACCGGAATGTGATCACCCGGGCAGTGGGAACCGATCCCTTTGTCAAGGTGGATGTATTGCAGATTGAAAAAAAGCCGGGGGATATCTGGCTGCTTTGCTCGGATGGGCTCAGCAATGAGGTGCAGGACGATGCGCTGGCGGAGACATTGAAAAATCCGGATTTGGAGAAGGCGGCGGATGCGCTGCTTGAAATGGCTCTGAATGCCGGCGGGCATGATAATATTTCCTTTGTTATTGCCGAGGTGTGCCTATGAGCCTGATCGGGAAAGTGTTCGATGAACGCTATGAGGTTGTCGAAAATGTCGGCAAGGGCGGCATGGCGCTTGTTTTCAGGGCAATAGACCGCAGAACCCGCCATTCGGTTGCGCTTAAGGTTTTGCGCCCGGAATTCAGCAATGATGCCGAGTTCCTTGCCCGGTTTGAGCGGGAAGCGCTGGCAGCCAGCAAAATGAGCCACCATAATATTGTGAATCTGCTGGATGTGGGCATCGAAGGGGATTTGCATTATTTGGTCATGGAGTATGTCCAGGGGCGCACCCTGAAGGAGATTATTCAGGAAAAGGGGGCGCTCAGCACCCAGACCTCGGTGCAGATTGCCGTCCGGATTCTGTCCGCCCTTCAGCATGCCCATAAAAACGGCATTATCCACCGGGATATCAAGCCGCAGAACATCCTTGTTCATTCCGAAGGGCTGATTAAGGTTGCGGACTTTGGCATTGCCCGGATGGCCGGAACAGGCACCATTACGGATACGGATACGGTCATGGGCTCTGTCCATTACTTTTCTCCCGAACAGGCCAAGGGGGAAAGCGTGACCTTTGCCAGCGATTTGTACTCGGTGGGCGTGGTGATGTATGAGATGCTCACGGGCTATGTGCCCTTTGACGGGGAAACGCCCTATCAGGTCGCTATGCAGCATATCTCAGCGCAGCCCCGTCCCATGGCCGAGCTGAAGGAGGGCATTCCCACGGCAATCGAGCAGGTCGTCATGACGGCACTGCAAAAAAATCCCCTTGACAGGTATCAGTCTGCCTATGAAATGGCGCAGGCACTGAACGAGGCGCTGGAGCTGCTCGAAAAGGGAGAGGAACATGCGGGCACGTCTTCCTCGGACAACACGCAGATAATCAAAAAACAGAAGCAGGGCAGGGTTTCTGCCTGGCTCAAAAAGCATTCCAGGGGCAGACGCAGGACAATCAAACGAGTCCTTTGGACGGGAATCAGCCTGATAATGCTGGCCGTCATCTGCTTCTTTGGCATCAAGCATATGAACCGGTATGTGTTCAATGCGGCCAGCGCCCCGTATGTATTGGATGAAACGGAGGATTCGGCCGTTCGTTTGATTGAAAAAGCCGGGCTGGTGGCCAAGGTATCCAGAGCCAGCGATAACATCAAATCGGCAGGAACGGTCATATTGCAAACACCCGAATACGATACGGATATGCTCAAGGGCGATACTGTTTATATAACGGTATCCACAGGACCCTCCGAGCAGCCGATGCCCGATTTCACCTCCTATACCAGCGAAAATGCCGCAAAGGAAGCAGAAAAATACGGCATGACCTTGATTGTGGTCGGCCGGGAAATGTCCGATAAGCCGGTCGGAACCATTTTGTCCCAGATCCCGGAGGCAGGCACCATCATGCAAGGGGGCGGGGTGGTTTCGGTTACCGTCAGCGGCGGCCGGGTCGAGGTACCCAATCTGGTGGGTATGGACAGGGATGAGGCTTTGTATCTGGCGCAAACCTGCTCGCTGCAGATTACGGGGATTCGCGAGATCGCCACTTCCGACCCGAATGCGATTGGCAAGGTGGCTGCACAGCTTTTCACAAATCACGATGTAAGCTATAAGCCCGGGGATTATTGCATGGAGGGAACCAGCGGAGAATTGGCTGTTTATGTGCAAATGCCCGAGGCCACGGAAGAAATTGTGAAGGAATAAATCAGGAGACGATTGATTTGTGATCAGAGGAAGAATTATCCGGGGAATGGGCGGATTGTACACGGCAAAGGACGCCGCCGGCGAGGAATATGTGCTGCGCGCCAAGAAAAAATTCCGCCGAATGCATCTGACCCCGCTTGTGGGGGATGAAATCTGGCTGACCCGGGGAGAAATAAGCGATGAGCACGGCTGGATTGAGGAGATTCTGCCCCGAAAAACCGAGTGCTTTCGCCCGCCGGTGGCCAATGTATCCCTGCTGGCCATCGTGATTGCCCCGCAGCCCGAGCCCGATCTGCTGCTGGTGGATAAAATGCTGATTCTGGCGCACCGCAGCGGACTGAAATGCATGGTGATCGTCAATAAAACCGATCTGGATGGGCAGCTTTATGACAAAATCAGGCAGCAATACGCCCTGTCCGGGGCGCAGGTTATGCCGGCCTGTGCGGAAAAACAGATGGGCCTGGAAGAATTGAAGCGCATTTTCGGCGGTGAGACCGTTTGCTTTTGCGGACAGTCCGGCGTTGGGAAAAGCACGCTGCTCAATGCCCTGCTTCAGCTTCATGTGGAGACGGGAGAAATCAGCCGCAAAATTCTCAGGGGGAAAAATACGACCCGGCATGCCGAATTGTTTGATGCAGGCAGCTTTCAGGTGATGGATACCCCCGGCTTTTCCCTGCTTGAGATGCAGACCGAGCCGGAAGATCCCGTTTTGCTGCAGGATGCCTATCCCGAGTTTGAGCCTTTCAAGGGGGAATGCCGCTTCCAGCCCTGTTTTCATGATAAGGAACCGGGCTGCGCTGTGCTGGAGGCATTCAAAAATGGCCGGATTGCCCCGGAAAGAGTAGATCGGTACCATATTTTGCTGCATGAAATGCGGCAGGTCTGGAGGAACAGATATGACTAAGGTGGCTCCTTCCATATTGGCATCGGATTTGATGAACATGGGACAGGACATTCGCTTTGCCCTGGATTCGGGGGCGGACTGGCTGCATCTGGATATGATGGACGGACATTTTGTGCCGAATTTCTCCTTTGGCCCTTCCTTCGTTTCGGCCATCAAAAAAACATTTCCGGATGCATTTTGCGATACCCACCTGATGCTGGACGAACCGGAACGGTACATTGAACCCTTTGCCAAGGCTGGCTCGGATGCCATTACCGTTCATGTTGAGACAGACGGATGCCGCAGGGCGCTTGAGCTGCTGAAAAATTATCCGGGGATTTTGCGGGGCATTTCGATTAAACCGGGCACGCAGATCAGTGCTCTGGAGGAATATCTGAATCAGGTGGATCTCATATTGGTCATGACCGTTGAGCCGGGCTTTGGCGGGCAAAGGCTGATGATGGATCAGGTGAGCAAAATCCGGCAATTGCGCCAAATGGGCTATAAGGGGTATATTTCGGTGGATGGCGGAGTGAATGCCGATAATGCTGAAATGCTGGTAAAGTCCGGGGCGGATATATTGGTGCTGGGAACGGCGCTGTTTCAGGCGGAGGACAGGAAGCAGCGGATTGATCACATTCATTTGCTGGAGAAATGAGTATGAAAAAAGACGATGGACTGCAGGGCTTTCAGTTTAAGCACTCACTGGGACAAAATTTTATTACGGATGATGATATATTGTCCTCGCTGGTGACCCTATCGGGGGTTGGGGCAGAGGATTCGGTTCTGGAAATCGGGCCGGGCGCAGGGGGCATGACAAAGGAGCTGGCCGCGCGGTGCAAGCAGGTGCTGGCGCTTGAAATCGATGAAACGCTGCTGCCTATTCTGCGGGTTGCGCTGGAAAAATATCCGAATGTGACGCTTGTGCAGGGGGATGTGATGAAGGCGGATTTGCCCCGGCTGACGGAAAGCCTGGGGGCATTTCATCTGGTGGCCAATCTTCCGTACTATATTACAACCCCCCTGTTTACCCTGCTGCTGAACAGCGATTTGCCGATTTTGTCCATGAGCGTTATGCTGCAGAAGGAGACGGCGGAAAAGCTGTGTCTGGAGGCCGGGCAAAAGGATTGCTGCCCGCTGGGCTTGAAGCTTCAGTGGTTTTATGAGATGGAAATTGCGGCGGTATTGCCGGCCAAGCTTTTTACACCGCCCCCTAAGGTGGACAGCGCCTTTTTGCTGCTCAAAAGGCGAAACAGCCCGCCGTTTGCGGTAAAGGACGAGAAAATCCTTTTCCGGCTGATTGCATGTGCCTTTGCCATGCGCCGGAAAACCATGGTCAATAATATGGTGAATACCTTTTCCCTGTCACGGGCTGAGGCGGCGGAGATGCTGCAAAAATGCGGCATGGCCGAGACGATCCGGGGAGAGCAGCTGACTATGGAGCAATTTGCCCTGCTGGCCGATGCGCTTGCTTGAATGCTATCCTTTTTTTGCCACAAACATCGCTTGATAAATCATCAAAAAAGGCGTATGATTGAATCGGAGTTGAATATTCACTGATTTAGGAGAAAACACAATGATTTGGGTTATAAGCAATCCCACGGCGGGGACAGGGTGCGGCCGGACAATCGGGGAAAAGGTTGACAAGGAACTGACGGACAGAGGAATCGAGCATGTGATCTATTTTCCCGATTCGTCCGAGCAGGCAACGCAGATTGCGCGCAATGCCGCTGAGCAGCATGCGGAAAAGGTACTGTCCGTCGGGGGAGACGGCACGCTGCTTCAGGTTGCCGAAGGCCTTTGCAACAGCAAAACGGCTCTGGGCATTATTCCTGCGGGAACGGGAAATGATTTTATCAAAACCATCAAGACCCCGTCCGCACCCATGGAAGCCCTGGATTTTGCCTTGGCAAACGGCGCCAAGCCAACAGACATTGTACGCCTGAATGACCGGATGTTTTTGAACGAAATCGGGACAGGGTTTGATGTGTCCGTATTGGAATATGCCGAAAAGGTCAAGCATCTGGTGCGGGGACTGCTGCCCTATTTGTGGGGTGTCATCTGCACGATTTTCCATTTCAAGCCCACGCAGGTTACCTTTTCCCTGGACGGGGGGGAGGAAAGCACCCGGGATTTGCTGGTCTTTGGTGCCGGAAACGGGAGATATATCGGGGGCGGCATCCCGATTGCCCCTGAGGCTGTGGTGGACGACGGCAAGCTGGACATCATTCTCGTGAGCAAAATGAAGACGCTTCGGATGTGCCGGGTTTTGCTTCCGCTTTTGCAGGGAAAAATCCTGACCTTCCCGGAGACTGAGAAGCTTGTGGCCTCCAAAGTGCGCCTGAAGGGAAAGAACCTGAAAATCAATATCGATGGGGAAATTGTTCCGATGGATCAGCTGGAAATTGAGGTTCTGCCGGGGGCCATTCAGGTGATTCGTCCGTAAAATTTGCTTTTATGTCTGCCCTGATTGAGGTGTTTGTTTATGCGAAAGCTTTTGTATCTTGCTTTGTGTTTTCTTTTGCTGAGCGCAGCAGGCTATGCTACGGAGGATGAAGAGGAGTGGCATTATTATGAGCCTGCTGTTGCGCCGACGGTTGAAATTCTTCTTCCCCAGGCAAGCTCCAGCTACGATGCAGGCGGCAAGCTGAATATCCACATCAAGGCACCGGGCGCGGACTACATTGAAGCGACCCTGGTTTATCAGGACACGGAGCAATCCCTTCGTTCGGATTCGGATGAGCTTTCCGGCGCATTTGATACCTTTCAGTTTACAAAAGGGTCGGTTTTGACGGTGACTGCAGGCTCTTATACGGAAGACGGCCTTTTGCTTGCGACGGCTCAAATGGATATTTTGTCCCCCAGGGAAAAGCTTTTTAATGACATGTTTGCCCTTGCCTACAAAAACAGCAAGGATTCCTATTACAAGCATGCACCGGCTCAGAATGACAGCGACCGGGGAATTTGCAAAAATTTTGTGATGCGGCTGTTCGATACCTTCAAGGATGCCTATCGGATGAAGGAATACCCGGATTTGCCTCTTCACATGCCCAAGAATAAGTCCAAGAAGGACTCTGCGCCCTATCAGTACGGCATTGAGTGGCGCTATGAGACGGCCGAAGAGGGCAGTCCCTTTGAGATTGCCGCTCAATACAAGTATGATGACTCGCTTTCCAAGGAGGAAAATATCGAGAACTGCCGGGCCGTGCTGCATCAGGTTCAGCGGGGAGATTTTTTCCAGATGTGCGGGGATTACTATTACGGAAACGGTCCCCATAGCCTGCTTTTTATGTCCGATTATGACCCGGAAACCGATCTGCTTCATTGGACGGACAGCAACATGAAGGGCGATAGTGTCGATGGGGTGCATTGGGGCTATCTGCAATATGATGCGGTGAAGGAAGCGGAGTGGTTTGTAGAGGCTATTTCCGCCAAATCCACCTATAAGACGCGGGGCTGCACTATTTACCGGCTGCGGGATGATTTGTTTATTCAGTGAGGGATTGCATTGGTTATATTGGGAATTGATCCGGGGCTGGCCACCATGGGCTGGGGCGTTATTGAAACAAAGGGCAATCATCCGACCCTGATTCAGGCCGGGGCAGTCATTACCCCTCCTGATATGATGATTTATAACCGTCTGCATGCGATTTATGCCGGGGTGAAGGAGCTGCTGCTGAAGTATCAGCCGGAGGATGTGGTATTTGAAGAGCTGTTCTTTGGACGGAACACGACCACAGCGGTCAATGTGGCGGCTGCCCGGGGGTGCGCCATCTGTGCCTGTGCAGAGTATACCGGGAATATCTATGAGTATACCCCCATGCAGATCAAACAGGCCATCACATCCAACGGCCGGGCGGACAAGCATCAGATGCAGTACATGGTCAAGCTGCTGCTCAATCTGGAGGATATTATCCGTCCGGATGATGCGGCAGATGCGGTGGCCGCCGCCCTGACCCACGCCAATGCCGGCGTTCGGAAAGAACAATTTTTGATGAAAAAGTAGGGGAAAGCTTTATGTACGCTTATCTTGAAGGACGAATTGCATCCAAGGCAGCCAACGAGCTTGTAATCGATGTAAACGGGGTGGGCTATCTGCTTCAATGCAGCATGACCACGCTGCAGAATCTGCCTCAGACGGACGAAAAATTCCGGATTTATACCTGGCTGTCCGTCCGGGAGGATGCGTTGGAATTATTCGGCTTTGCCACCATAGAGGAAAAGAATATGTTTTTGCGGCTGACCGGCGTTTCCGGGATCGGCCCGCGTACGGCCCTGGGGATGCTGGGCGCCATGCCCCTGCGGGATTTATCGCTGGCTATCGTGACCGGGGATATCACCGCCCTTTCCCGTGCACCCGGCATCGGAAAGAAAACCGCCCAGCGGATTGTGCTGGAATTGAAGGAAAAGGTTACGGAGGATGATTTTGCCTCTGCAGGGACGGATGCACCCGCCGTTTCGGTCATGAAGACGGATGCAGTCAGCGAAGCCATGGAGGCGCTTCAGGCTCTGGGATATACGGGCAGCGAGGCGGCAAAGGCCATCTCGAAGGTGCAGTCGCAAAGCGATCAGGTGGACGAGCTGATTCGCCTTGCATTAAGAAATATGGCAGGGATGTGATGGTATGTCGGAAGCAGATCGTTTGGTGATGACCGGACTCAAGCAGGAGGATTCGGATATTGAAACCTCCCTGCGTCCCCATTCGCTCAGAGATTATATCGGGCAGCAGGCTGTCAAGGATTCTTTGGATATCTATATCCGGGCAGCCCTTTCCAGACATGATGCGCTGGATCATATCCTGCTTTACGGACCGCCCGGCTTGGGCAAAACCACACTGGCCAACATTGTTGCCTCGGAGATGGGGCAGAATATCCGCATTACCAGCGGCCCGGCCATCGAAAAACCGGGGGATCTTGCCTCTATCCTCACCAACCTCCAGCAGGGCGATGTGCTGTTCATAGACGAAATTCACCGTCTGTCACGCTCGGTGGAGGAAGTGCTTTATCCGGCCATGGAGGATTATGCCCTGGATATTATGATCGGCAAGGGGCCCACTGCCCGCTCGATCAGGCTGGATCTGCCTAAATTTACTCTGGTTGGGGCAACCACCCGGGCGGGCAGGCTCAGTGCCCCCTTGCGGGATCGGTTTGGCATTATATTTAAGCTGGAAATGTATACGCCCGAAGAATTGTGCCGGATTGTGACCCGTTCCGCAGGCATTTTGAAGGTTCAGTTTGAGCCGGACGGGCTGTTCGAAATCGCCCGCAGAAGCCGCGGTACGCCCCGGATTGCCAACCGGATGCTTAAACGGGTGCGGGATTATGCCTTTGTTAAGGGCAAGGGAATGATCACGAAGGAAATTGCCCGGCAGGCACTGGAGATGCTCCATGTGGATGAGCTGGGGCTTGACCATGTGGACAGGGCTGTTTTGCTTGCTATGATGGACAAGTTCGGCGGCGGGCCTGTGGGCTTGGATACGCTGGCTGCCACCACGGGAGAGGATGCGGTCACCATTGAGGATGTGTATGAACCCTTTTTGATGCAGCTGGGCTTTTTGATGCGGACTCCCCGGGGCCGTGTTCTGACACCGGCTGCCTATGAGCATCTGGGGCGCACCTCCCCTCAAAATAGCAAGGAACAGCAGAATAATGAATCGGAGCAGACCTCCCTGTTTGAATAATATTGAGTTTTTCAGAGGCAATGTATGAAGACTTCGGATTTTTATTATGACCTTCCCCAGGAATTGATTGCCCAAACCCCCATGGAACCCCGGGATGCCGCCCGGATGCTGGTTTATGACCGGAAAACCGGGTCGATGGAGCATAGGATTTTCCGGGATTTTCCGGACTTCCTGCGGGCGGGCGATGTGATGGTCATCAATCAGACCCGGGTTATTCCGGCTCGTCTGCTGGGCGAGAAGGAAGAAACGAAGGTTCCCGTGGAAATCCTTTTGCTGCGCAGGCAGAGTATTGATACATGGGAAACGCTGGTGCGCCCGGGACGCAGGCTGCACAAGGGGACGGCTGTCTCCTTTGGGGATGGGCAGCTTCGGGCCATCATCGGGGATACCACCAGTGCCGGCGGAAGGATCGTTCAATTTTTGTATGACGGGGTATTTGAGGATTTGCTGGACAGGCTGGGACAGATGCCCTTGCCCCCCTATATTCATGAGAAGCTGGAAAATCCCGAAATGTACCAGACCGTCTATGCCAAACAGGACGGCAGCGCCGCTGCCCCCACTGCCGGGCTGCATTTTACCCCGGAGGTTCTGAACCGTGTCCGGGAAAAGGGCGTGGAAATCGTGCCGGTCTTGCTCCATGTGGGGCTTGGCACATTCCGGCCTGTCAAGGAAGAGAATGTGGAAAATCATCTCATGCACGAAGAGTACTATGAGGTGACGGAGGAAGCGGCGAATAAAATCAATCAGGCCAGGCAAAACGGCGGCAGAATCGTTTGCATCGGCACCACCAGTGTGCGCACCCTGGAGACCGTGGCAACGGAGGACGGCGTTGTGCATCCGGGCGGGGGAATGACGGCTATTTTTATCAAGCCGGGCGTTCCCTTCAAGGCCACCGACGTGCTTTTGACCAATTTCCATTTGCCGGAAAGCACGCTGCTGATGCTGGTTTCTGCCTTCATGGGACGGGATGAGGCATTGCGTATGTATGAAGAGGCAGTCCGGCAGCGGTATCGCTTCTTCTCATTCGGGGATTGCACGCTCTTGCTGTGATGAATCATTGAGAATACAAATCAGGAGGAATATCATATGTTGTTTTGCGAAAAAAACGGTGGACTGGAATTCAGAAAAAACGGCGAGCTTCTGCGCATCGAGCCCTGGGGAAAGGATGCCCTTCGGGTACGCGCCACCATGCTGGGGGAATTGAATGGTACCTGCTGGGCCCTGACCGAGGAGCCCGAACAGCATGAGGCTCAGGTGACCATAGGCGAGGAGGACTATTTTGTCGGCTATGGGCATACGGAGCGTCAGCCCATCGGCGAAATTGTGAACGGGGATATCAAGGCCACAATCAATTTCGCCGGAATTATTTCCTTCTACCGCAAGGAAAAGCTGATTCTGCGGGAATATTACAGAATGTACGGCGGCACGGTTTCCAGAGAAAGCCGCTGCCTCAAAACGGTAAACCGGGAATGGCTGGGCATTATCGGCGGCACGGGATTCAGCCTGAATTTGAAATTTGAAAGCAACGAGGGTGAAAAAATCTTCGGTATGGGTCAGTACCAGCAGCCCAATACCGATTTGAAGGGCTGCACCCTGGAGCTGCTGCAGCGCAACAGCCAGATTTCCGTTCCCTTTATGGTGTCCAACCTGGGATACGGGCTTTTGTGGAACAATCCCGCGGTGGGCAGCGTCACATTCGGCAACAATTATACCGAATGGATTGCCCGCTCTACCCGGCAGATGGATTACTGGATTTGCGCAGGCGGCGAGCCGAAGAATATTTTGAATACCTATTCTTCCGTCACCGGGCGTGCGCCCATGTTCCCCGAAAATCTGATGGGCTTGTGGCAGTGCAAGCTTCGCTACAGGACTCAGGAGGAGGTGCTGACCGTTGCCCGGCAGTACAAGGAAGCGGGCATCAAAATCGACCGGATTGTTATTGACTTTTTCCATTGGACGCTGCAGGGCGACTGGAAATGGGATGAAAAATATTGGCCTGACCCGAAAAAAATGTGCGATGAGCTGCATGAAATGGGCATCAGCGTGATTGTATCCGTCTGGCCCAGTGTGGATGCCCGGAGCGAAAATTATCTTCCCCTGCTGGAAAACGGCTTCCAAATCAGGACAGAGCGGGGCGCCAGGCAGACCTATGACTATCAGGGAGACTGCGTTCAGATTGATCCCTTTAATCCGGGCTGCCGGGAATTTGTCTGGAATATCTGCAAAAAGAACTATTATGATATCGGCATTGATGGCTTCTGGCTGGATAACAGCGAGCCGGACATGGTGCGATATGACATGGAAAATTACCGGTATCTGGCCGGCCCTGCCCTGGAATGCAGCAACCTGTATCCCCAGATGTACAGCCGGGCATTCTATGACCCCATGAAGGAATTGCAGAAGGAATCCCCCGTCAATCTGCTGCGCTGCGGATGGGCAGGCAGCCAGAAGTACGGCAATGTCATCTGGTCGGGGGATGTTCCCTCCACATTTGAGGCCTTCCGGGATCAGCTGCAGTGCGGCATCAATATGGGTCTGGCGGGCATTCCCTGGTGGACCACGGACATCGGCGGCTTTATGACGGAGGATGTGAAGGATCCGGACTTCAGGCAGCTGCTGATCCGCTGGTATCAGTTCGCTGTTTACAGTGCCGTGCTTCGTATGCATGGCGACCGCGGTCCGTATGATATTCCGCCGCTGGATAATCGGGACTGGGGCGGCGGATATCTGCATACCGGTCAGAATAACGAGCTGTGGAGCTATGGGGAAGATAATTACAAGATCATGCGCCATTATTATGATATCCGTATTGCGATGCATGATTATATCAAGTCCCTGTATGAGGAAGCAAGCAGCAACGGTTCTCCCCTGATTCGTGCCATGTTCTATGAGTTCCCGCAGGATGCCAAATGCTGGGATATTTATGACCAGTACATGTTCGGTTCAAAATATCTGGTTGCGCCCATCCTTCAGCTGAATCAGTTTGAACGCAGGGTTTATTTGCCCCAGGGGAACTGGAAACTGACCAGCACGGGAGAAATTTACGAGGGCGGGCAGACCGTTTTGGCGGCTGCACCCATTGAATATACCCCCGTTTTTGAAAGGGTCTGAAGAAATTTGTCAAGGAAGGGCTGATGGATGGAGCTGCGTTATATTGCCGGGGAATCCGATGCGGGCAGAAGGCTTGACCGTTTGCTGCGCAGCCAGCTTCATCTGTCCGGGGGACTGCTTGCCCAATTAAAGCGCCAAAACGGTATATCGGTGAATGGGGCAGAGGCGCATGCGGATTTGCGAGTCCGTGCGGGTGATGAGATTTCCGTGCGATTGCCGGAAATTTCTCCCCCGGAGCCGAATCAGGCTCATTCATTCAAAAGCCGGTTAAGGATCGTGTTTGAGGACGAAGCGCTGCTGATTGTGGATAAGCCCGCCCCCCTTTCGTCCATGAAATCTCCGGTCAAAACGGACGAAACGCTGGAGGATCTCGTTTTCGGCTATTTGGGCTGCTATTGCCCGGTCAACCGGCTGGACAAGGGAACGAGCGGGCTGATGGTCATTGCAAAAAACGGATACATTCAGTCCCTGATGCAAAAAGCGCTGCATACGGATGCCTTTGTCAGGGAGTATCTGGCTGTTGCGCAGGGCATCTTTCCGGAAAACGCCGGCAGCATCTCCCTGCCCATAGAAGAGCCGGCCCCGGGCAGCGTAAAGCGTTTTGTTTCCGAAAAGGGCAGGGAATGCAGAACGGATTTTCAGGTATTGGACAGGAAAAACGGCCACACCCTCCTGCGCCTTCGCCTGTATACGGGGCGCACCCATCAGATTCGGGTGCATCTGGCCTATCTGGGGCATCCCCTTGTGGGGGATTATCTGTACGGCACGCCCTGCGCTTTTCTGCCCGAACGGTTTGCCCTGCACAGCGCCTTTCTTTCACTTGACCATCCCCTGACCGGGGAAAGGATTGGGCTTGAATCACCTCTGCCGGATGAGATTTTACAGTTGATTTGAGTCAAAATGCAGATGTGATGTTGACGGAAGGCCTTTTTTCGTGTAGAATAGAATCGTACTTTTATGTACGGGAGATTGCGCATGAAGCGATTTTTGAAACTGATTGTTCTGACTGCTGTATTGATGCTGATGGCCTGCTATGGTCAGGCAGAGGACGTCCTGCGGGGATACGATAAGGAGCAGGGCGGCTATCAGTATGTCCAAATGGGGCAGTATCCCTATGAAAAGGACGGAACAAAGGCGCCTGTTTTGTGGCAGGTTCTGTCTGTAGAGGACAACAAGGCCATTCTGCTGACTAAGTATGTGATTGATGTTCAACAGGCCATTTTCTGTGACAATGTCAAGGATTCGGATGCCCGAAATTTTCGCAAGGTATCGGACTATGGCGAAACGGATTTGTGCGCATGGATGAACGATACCATGCTGAAAGAGCTGTTTGAAGACGATGAGATGGCGTTGTCCCTGGTGGAAGAACAATATGGGAAGCTGTATCTCTTGACGGACGAGCAGTATCTGCGCCCGGATTACGGCTTTACGGCCGCCCGGTACGGCGAGAATAAAAAGCGTCAGGCCAAGGGCACGCCCTATGCTCTGGCGAAAAAGCTGTATCCCGCCTCCAGCGGCTGGACATCCTCCCTGTACAAGGATTCCGGCACCGGCGCTTCCCCCTACTGGGTGGCTGCCGTGAAAAATCCGGACGATGTGAAGCTGCAAATTGTCGGCTATAACGGGCATTTGAGCTATGGGGTGTATACGAGGGTCAATATCGGCGTGCGCCCCTCTGTCTCGGTTGATTTGTCTTGCTGCGAAATTGCATCGGGCTCAGGAACGGAAAAGGACCCCTTTATACTGACCTATACCGGGGTGAATGAGCCGGAAGAAGAGGCTGTATCTGAAGAAGAAGCTGTGTCTGAGGATGATTCTGCCCCGGCGGACGAGGGGGAAACTGTTGCCGAAAATGAATCTGCGGATGAGGAAAACATCCCGGCAGAAGAATTGCCTGAGGAGACTGTCTCTCAAGAAGAAGCGGAAACCCTGTCCCAACCGGCGGCGGATTCATCTGTTTTGCATCTTTCCTTTGTGGGGGATTGCTCCATCGGGGATGCGGTGCAGTCCAGAAAATCGGACACCTGCCTGCATGCAATGGTGCGCAAAAACGGCTATGCCTGGCCCTTTTCCACTGTGGTGGATATTTTATCGGCGGATGACCTGACGCTGGCTAATCTGGAGGTCGTCTTTACCGATCAGGAAAAGCTGAAATCAGACAAGCGCTATAATATGATTGCCGACAAAGGGCATGTCAACATCCTGCTTGAGGGAAGCGTTGAGGTGGTCAATACCGTCAACAATCACTGCTATGATTTCAAGCAGGCCGGCTATGAGGATACCCTGGCCACCCTCGATGAGGCGGGCATCATGCACTTTGGCACGGTCTATCCCGGTACGTCCAGGGAATCGGATATACTAGGCATTGTGACGGTCAAGGGCATCAAAATCGGCATGGTCGGCTTTTCCTACCCGCAAAACAGCGATCTGAAGCGAATTGAGACCCGGATTCAAAAGCTCAAGGAAGAGGAAGGCTGCGATTTGGTGATTGTATCCCTCCACTGGGGGCGGGAAACCCATATGACCAGCGAATCCTGGCAGTATACATACGCCAAAAAAGTGATCGACTACGGCGCGGATGTCATCTGGGGACACCATCCTCATGTTGTGCAGCCCATTATGTTCTACCAGGGCAAGCCCATTTTCTTCTCCACCGGGAATTTCATTTTCGGGACCATGAGCAGTGTTGACCCGTCCACCGGAATTTTCCAGTTGGATTATCAGATTGACGAAGAGGGCAATCCGGTGCTCACCACCCTGCGGGTGATTCCCTGCGAAACAACGGGCAGCGGGGATTACAGACCCAGGGTGCTGGTGGATGAGACGGAGAAGGAAAAATGCCTGAAAAAGCTGATCAGTAAGAAGACAATCAAGGGTTTGGTGAACCTGCCGGCATCCTTTGCGCAAACGGGAATTGTCAATCTGGATGCGGATGGAAATATTCTGGACGAATAATGCGATAAAAGGAGACTTGTTATGCGTGCTTTGAGGATTGTGCTGATTGCGCTGCTTGTTTTGAGCATGTTGATTCTTGTGCCCAGCGAGGTGTCTGCACAGATTATTGAGATTCCCATTGACCAGGAAAAAATGGAGCCGGTCAATCAGGATTTCTACCTGTCGGACACGGAATATTTGGATGAATCGCTGCACGTCACCATCGAATACGGGCGGGCGTATGACACCGATTATCTGGTGGCGCGTATTCAGATTGCCAATCCCACGCAGATCCGCTCCGGCATGGCCTCAGCCAATGGCAAGGGGGAGATGAATGGCAACAAGCTGGCCAAGCATGTGAATGCGGTGTTTGCCGTCAACGGAGATTTTTATCAGACAAACCGTACCAGCTTTGGCAAGCATATCGTTCGCCAGGGCGTATTGAAGAAGCATAATGCAGACGGCAATCTGGATGCCCTGATTATTGATGAAAACGGCGATTTTCATATCATCGTCAAGGCCAAGGAAAAGGATTTCGAGAATTTCGAAGGAACGATTGTCAACTGCTATGCCTTTGGCCCTGCGCTGGTGATTGACGGGGAACAGGTGACGGAATTGATTGATAACGGCTATGGCGCGGAAAAGCCCACCCAGCGGGTCTGCATCGCGCAGACGGGTCCCCTTTCCTATGCCGTTATCTGCTGCGCCGGACCGGAAAACCCCAACTGCACCGGGCTGAATATTCACCAGTTCAGCGACCTGGTTTATTCCCTTGGAGACATCCAGACGGCGTATAATATGGATGGCGGCGGGTCGGCCACAATCGTTTTCAACAATGAGAAAATCAACACATTCGGTTCCAAGAAAATTCGTCAGATTTCCGATATTATCTATTTTGCCAGTGCGTACGTTGCGGATGCGGAATAAGGGTTGATTATGGAAAACAAGATTCTTTTGCAGATCGGGTCGGTTTCTGTTACCGGGTATTCGGTTTGCGTATGTGTGGCGGCCATGATGTTTTCGCTGCTTGTGCTGCTTCGGGCAAAAAAGCATCAGATCAAGCAGGAAACGGCCGAGTGGTTTACCCTTTTTTCCCTTTTGCTGGGCATTTTTTGCGGACACTTTTTGTATTGCCTGTCCTTGATTTATCAGATTCTTCCCGACCCCGAAGAGGGGATTGCCGCCTTCTTTATGCCCTGGAAGGGCAATTTCATGATGTTTGGTGTAATAGGCGGATGCGTTGTGAGCGCCTGGCTGGCCGGCAAAATCACGGGGGAGAGGATGTCCCGGATTCTTGATTTTTCCGCTCTCCCGATTTGCATTTTTATTGCATGCGTCCGGTTTGCTTCCCCCCTGTGCGGTCAGGGGTATGGATCGGAGGTAAGCGAGGAATTTTTGCATTTCTTCCCTCTTTCCTATGTGCCGGATCCCGAATATGAGGACGAGCTGTATTTTGCCGTTTTTATCTATGAAGGGCTTGCCGCTCTTGCCATCGGCTTGATTATATCCCTTTTGAAGCAAAAACCCGCCGGATTCAAGGCAGCCTATGCGCTGATTTTCTATTCGGCCTCCCAGATTTTCTTTGAATCCATCAGGGAGGATCAATTGGTCGAATGGCTGTTTGTGCGGGTATCGCAAATCTATGCCACCCTGATTATGCTGGGCATTCTGATATTCTGCCTTGTAAAGGCCGGACGAAAAAAGCCCTTTGTCCGCAATCTGGTTCTTTATCTGGTTCTTGTTGCTGCCTGCGTTTTCTTTGAATTCATTAAGGACAAGCCCGCTGTACTTGGAATGTATATTGAGCTTGATAATGTTTATTGCCATAGCGCCATGTTTGTTCTGGCGGCGTGCATGGGGGTTGTTTCCTCACGCTCCCTGCGCAGGCTGGGACAGGACGGAATCATATTTTGAAGGAGAGTTTCACAGTGAAAAAATTATTCTGCTTGATGCTGACGCTTGCCCTGCTTTGCTGTGCGTACGGAATGGGCGAAGAAAATACGGTCAAAACCTTCACCATGTCCGGCTATGATGGGGAAACCACCTACACCAGAAGCTGGGATACATGCAAGTTTTTTGAGCGCATGACCGATTTGACCGGGGTATCCTTTACCTTTTCGCAGTACTCGGAGGCATCTGCATGGACGGCCAGAAAGGCATCCATGACGAGCGATGATGCCACATTGACCGATGTCCTGTTCAAGGCCGATTTGTCCCGACAGGAAATGAATGACCTGTATGAAAAGGGCGTGCTGATCGATCTGACCCCCTATTTGGAGGAATGCTGCCCCAATTTATGGGCACTTTTGCAGGAAAATCCCCAGTATCTGGAGGAAATTACCCTGCAAAACGGGGCGATTGTTGCCCTGCCCTATATCGCCAAGGCACCCATTCAGAATTGCCTGTGGATCAACACCACCTGGCTTTCCAATGTGAAAAAGGAGATGCCCACGGATATCGAGTCCCTGACCGATGTGCTGCGTGCCTTCCGGGATAAGGATCCCAACCAGAACGGCAAGAGCGATGAGATTCCCCTGGCCTTCCTTGGGGCATTTGACCTGAAATTCCTGGCTCACGGGTTTGGGCTGTACTGCAACGATTATAACATTTATGCCCAGGACGGTCAGGTCTATTTTATGCCGCTGCAGGATAATTTCCGCCCCTTTATTGAATGGTGCAGAGCCTGCTATGAAGAGGGACTCTTTGATATCGACGGCTTTGGGACTACGGATACGCTGCGCACCGTGACCGATTCCGATGCAACAAAGACCTACGGCAGCATCATTACAACGGCGCTGACCAACCTGTTCCCCTCCGATTGGGTGAGCGAATATCAGGTTGTGCTGCCCCTTGTGTATGAAGGAAAGCAGGTTTACCGGGCATTTTATCGCCAGTGCTACGGCGGTACATTTGCGGTCACCTGTGCCTGCCAGGATGTGGAAAGCGTGCTTTCCTGGGTAGACGCTCTTTACGGCATGGAGGGCGCCAAGATTGCCTCTGTGGGTCTGCAGAATGTGGACTATGTGGTGGACGGCGACGGCACCTGGCGTGTGACGGACAGCGCACAAAATGATACTTACTTTACAACGGACAGCCTGATTTCTACCGGCAATCCCTATCCCGGAATCAGCCCGGATGAGTTTGAACTCAGCTATTCGGAGACCGCCATTGCCCAAATCAGCGCACAGATGATTGAGCTCAATCAGATCGCCTCCAGCCCCTTCCCGCAGTACACATTGACCCAGGAGCAGAAGGATTATATCACTCCTTTGCAGAACCAGATCGGCAGATATGTGGATGAACAGATTGCCCGCTTTGTGTTGGGCGAAACAGAAATCAATGACCAGACCTTTGCGGAGTTTGAACAGGAGCTTTATCGCCTTGGCTTGGCTGACTTTATGACCTTCTGGCAGAATATATTGGATAATTTGAATCAGTGAGGGGAATGTCATGGATATTTATTCCAGAATGCTTCGTGATTTGAAAACACCCGAGACAATGGAACGCTTTGCCCGGCTTTACGGCCGCCGGGAAGGCGAATTGGCAAGGCAATTGACCCGCTATACCGAGCTTGTAAAAACCCATGAGGATTTGTTTCATGGGCAAAAGCCCCTGTATTTGATTTCTGCCCCCGGGCGTACCGAGATTGCCGGGAATCATACCGATCATCAGAATGGGTGTGTGCTGGCCGGTTCCATTAATCTGGATACGCTGGCGGCTGTTTGCGGCCGTGATGATAACCGGGTGGTTGTGTACAGCGAAGGGTTTCCCAAGGTGGAAATCATGCTGGACGACCTTTCGGTGCATCAGGAGGAAATGGGCACTTCCGCCGGCCTGATTCGCGGTATTGCCGCCGGTATGCAGGCACATCAATTTAAAATCGGCGGTTTTGAGGCGGCTCTCACATCGGATGTGCTGTCGGGCAGCGGATTGTCCTCCTCGGCGGCTTATGAGGTGCTGATTTGCGCCATATTCGATGCGCTGTATAACGGACTGAGTGTCGATCCCATTTTGCGGGCGCAAATCGGGCAGTATGCGGAGAATGTTTATTTCGGCAAGCCCTGCGGGTTGATGGATCAGATGGCCTGCTCCGTTGGGGGAATGGTTGCCATTGATTTTAAGAATGAGCCGGTGGTTCAGCCCGTTTCCTTTGGGTTTGCAGATGCGGGCTATGCCATTATTGTGGTCAATACCCGAGGCTCTCATGATGATTTGACGGACGAATATGCCGCCATCCGCAGCGAAATGAATGAGGTTGCCGCCCTGTTTGGGGAAAAGGTGCTTCGCCGTGTCCGCCCGGAGCAGATTCTGAATAATCTGGGATTGATCAGAACAAAAATCAGCGATCGGGCGGCCCTGCGTGCCATCCATTTTATCAAGGAAAATGAGCGGGCCAAGCAGCAGCTGAATAATATCCGGCGCAACGATCTGGGCGCATTCTTTACATTGATCAACGAATCCGGCATGAGCAGCTGGACATTGCTCCAAAATATTTATGTTCCGGGCACCAGCCAGCCCCTGGCTCTTGCGCTGGCCATGGCCGGGGATATGCTGAAGGATAAGGGCGCATGGCGCGTTCACGGCGGCGGATTTGCCGGAACAACCCTCAATTTTGTGCCGAACGACATGGTGGATGAGTTCGTTTCCCGCATGAACGGCGTCTTTGGCGATGATTCCTGCTATGTGCTGGATATCCGCCCCGAGGGTGCCGCAGTGGTGATCCATGGATAAGCCTTGCTGCAAGGGGATGGACAGTATGCGGATTGCGGGAAGGGTTTCTCCGGGGAAACAGATTTTTTCGGATTGCCGTACGCTGATATTTGAAGCGGATGATATGACCCTTCTGCCCGCTCTTCAAGGGTTTTATGCAGGCAGGCTTGTGACCCGGGAGGATGTCTGGCCGGCTGTTGTGTCTTTTTCCGGAAAACCGGGCAATGAGGCGGATGTTCTGCTGAATTCCTCTGCTGCTTTGGCGGATAATCAGCCCTCTGCATTGGAAATTTATGCGGAAATATTGCCCTCTGACTGCACCATGTTTTCTGAATTAACCGAAAAGGAGTGCAGGGAATATCTTGCACTTGCTTTGCAGCAGGCGGAAAATTATCCAAGAGAGCTCACATTTCATACATCCCATTCAGATGAAACGCAGGCCCTGGCTCAGGCCCTTGCCAATTCCCTGCACCCGGGTGATTTGATTGTTCTGCAGGGGGATTTGGGGGCAGGCAAGAGCGTTTTTGCCCGAGGAATTGCCCGGGGTCTCGGGATCGCTTGCCCGATTCCCAGCCCTACCTTTACGATACTGAATGTATATGAGGAAGGCCGGGTTCCCTTTTACCATTTTGACTGGTACCGGATTGAAGACCCCGAGGAATTGGATGTCATGGGGGCGGGGGACTACATCAGGGGAAATGGTGTGACGGCTGTGGAGTGGGCGGAACGCGCCCCGGAAAAGCTGGGGGATCAATTTTTGCTTGTAAACATAGAGAAGCAGTCGGATGAGCGCCTGATTGGGCTGCATTGTGCGGGACTTTTTCGCTCTTTGAATCGTCAAATGCTTCCGGAGGCATTGAAATGCTGATTTTTCTGCTTGATACATCAGGTCCGACCGCCGGCGTATGCCTCGTGGAGGATCAGATTCTTCGCTATGAGGCTGTGGTTCAAAACAAATTAACTCACTCTGAATCGATTATGCCCATGGTTGAGGAGGCCTATATCCGCGCTGGTATGGACATTTCCCAGACGGATTATTTTGCGGCGGTGACCGGGCCGGGATCTTTCACGGGGGTGCGGATTGGCGTGGCCGCCCTGAAGGGAATGGCGCATGCTTATGGCAAGCCCTGCATCGAGGTTGATGCACTGGAAGCCTACGCCTGGGGGGTGCGCTTGTTTGATGGGGTCATTTGCCCAATCAGGGATGCCCGGGCCGGACAGGTGTATGGGGCGATGTTCGAAGGAATCTCCATGGAGCGGGTGATGGGGGATGAGCCGATTCAGATTGAGGATTTTGTTCGGAAGGCTCTGGCACATGCCGGCGGAAGAAAGCTTCTTTTTGTCGGAGATGGGGCCGAACCTAATCGAAAAGCAATAGAAAAAATGCTGGGAGAGCAGGCTTTTTTCGCCCAGGCTGATTTGAATTTTCTGAGACCGGCTGCTGCGGGGATGCTTGCTGTGCGTGATCTGTCCAGGGCGGTCAGCTATCTGGATTTTAAGCCCCTTTATCTGCGTCCCCCGCGGGCGGATAAACAAAAAAATCTGTTGGAGAAATATGTGCATGTGTGAAATCCGCAGAATGACAATGGAGGATATCCCCCAGGTTCATCAAATCGAATGCGATACCTTTGCTACCCCCTGGAGTCTGCAATCCTTCGAAAAAGAATTACGGGAAAACAAATGCGCCCGGTATCTGGTTGCGGTTGCCGACCGGCAGATCGTTGGATACGGCGGAGAATGGCTGATTCTGGATGAAGGGCATATTACCAACATTGCCGTTGCCCAGGCGTACAGGCAAAAGGGCATTGGCCGGCGGATTTTGCAGGGATTGATGCAGTACGCCTCCAACCTGGGTGTCGGGTATCTGACCCTTGAGGTACGGGCAAGCAATGCGCCGGCGCAGCATTTGTATAAATCCATGGGGTTTATGCGTGTGTCCATCCGGAAAAAATATTACGAGGATAACGGCGAGGACGGCTGGCTGATGGTGTGCGACAAATTGCCTGCCCCTCAAGAGGATTTTGCCGAGGACGAAACGCTTTTTGTTGAAGAATGAAATTGCTTTTCTGAAATTTGTGATCCGCGCTTTCCTGGAAAACTGCAAAAAAATGTGGTGAATGCTCACAGGCCGTTCTATGGCTTCATTGTGGGCGGAATTCACCACTTTTTGCGTGAAATATTTGCTTTTTTTTCGATTATGTGGTATTATACTGGAGAAAAGGGGGAAAATCACCACTTTTCAATCAATTTTGAAAGGATTATCATATGCGAAATTACGGAATGCCGCGATATCAAGCACCCGCGAGCAAAGCAAGAGGACGGGTATTGGCAGCCATTATGCTGGTTCTTGTCGGTGCTGTAGTGACCCTGGCCGTCCTTTTTTCCTCAGCGGCTATTTTCAAAGGTCAGACGAAAAATCAGTTCACCAATGTGATGAGCTCTAATGTATCCTATGCAATCAACGAGGTGGATCGGCTTGAAAGCTCCACCAATTCCATGACCCAGCAAAAGCTCGGGGTCATCCGGCAGTATGTGTATACCATGGAAACGGTGAACAATATGTCCGTTCAGCTGTATGGCGAAAGCGGGAGATTTGCTCCGGCCGAGGCATTCACCGCCCTGTATTCGGATATTTCCAGCTACGAAACGCTGTCTCAGGGCGCAAAATCCTCTACATTGGATGTCCGCACCATGCTGCAGGAGCATCTGCGCTCGCTGCAGGGCTATATTGAAGGCAAGCTGGAATAATTCATCCCCTTGGTACGGGAATTAAAGGAGCCGCCGATGGATTCGGCGGCTCCGTTTGTTTGGCTATTGCGCAGCATTTTGCGTGCTGATTTGTTACTTGTATTCCGGCAGCCAGCCCTCATGTGCCGCAATCAGGTCATCGCACAGCGCAATGG
>R15__coassemble_362_pt1 | contig 59752 bp, 53 predicted proteins | sample R15__metabat2_low_PE_042 | metagenome-assembled genome bin R15
TTTACCTGGTTCAAGGGCTTTTCCCACATTATCCAAGTCAAAATGATCCCAAAATAAAAAGACTTTGCCAGCCTATCTCAAGCTGGCAAAGCCGACTCAATCAGAAACTAAATTTCATTTATCGGGCAATTCATTCAGAGAAAACAAATTTTGCTCAGCCCTTGACTGCGCCGATCAGCGCGCCCTGGGCGAAATACTTCTGAATGAAGGGATATACACACAAAATCGGGGTCACGGTAATCACAACGGCGGCCATCTTCAATGCATCCGAGGTGACATTGGAACCGGATCTGGAAATAGCCTGAGAGGCGGATTTGCTGACCGTATTGGCATCGGACGCCTTGGCCGCGCGCTCCAGCATCTGCTGAATAACCGTTTGCACGGGACGCCAGGTGTTTGTCGTCATATAGAAGGCACCGGCATACCAGTCATTCCACAGATTAACCGCCGTATACAGACCCACAACAGCAAGCACCGGCTTGCAAAGAGGCAGCATAATACGGAAGAAAATACCGAAATATCCGCAGCCGTCCAGCTTGGCCGCTTCCTGAAGGGCATAGGGAATGCCGTTGAAGAAGGAGCGCATCATCATCAGGTAGGTAACCGAAACAAGGCTCGGAATGACCAGTACCCAGAAGGTATCCAGCAGGCCCAGTTCCTTATACTGAATATAGGTCGGAATGGTGCCGCCGCCGAACAGCATGGTAAAGGTAATAAAGAACAGAATAATGCTTCTGCCGGGCAATTCCTGCTGCTCCAGTGCAAAGGCAGCAAAGGCAGTCACTGTCAGGCTCATCAGCGTACCAATGACGGTGCGCATGAGGGTAATTTTGTAGCCGCTGACGATGGAGCCGTCCTTGAACACCTCAACATAGTTATCCAGTGTCCACACACGGGGCCACAGCCAGATACCGCCGCGGGCGGCATCCTTGCCATCATTAAAGGACAAGGCGAGTATATTCAGGCAGGGAAGAACGATGATCAGGCACAGGAGAATAACCACGGTATAGGTAAAGATACCCACCGCTTTGTCCCCGGCGGACATTTTAATTTTGGTCGCACGATTATGCATTTCAACCTGTTTATCCATGGCAGTATCTCCTGACAAAATGTAGTGGAGTACCCCGGGAGAAGGGTTTCTCCTCCCGGGGCGAAGGAAAATCAGTCGTTATACTGATAGGGGAAGAGCTGGATGGCATGAGGATCGGTATGATACAGCTCAGTCATATAGGCCTTGAATTCCTCGAAGCCGGAGCAAGCATGCAGCTGCTCACGCCAGGATTCGATGATAGCCAGAGCTTCTTCATCGGTATCGGCATAGCAGGCCGCGACGAACATATCCTCGCCGTAGTCAGGCAGCAGCTGATAATCGGTGTAGAAGTCTTCGAACTCATCCCTGCGATAGTAAGCGGTCACATCCAGACCGGTGATGGCGGTGATGGGACGCTGATAGGTATTGGCGATTTCGATGGCGCGGGCGAAAGCAGCAGTGGTGCCGGCACCAACGCGGGATTCACCAAAGTAGTTCACATTCTGGCCGTCGGTGGTGACGATGGCGAAGAAATCGAAGCCGTTGCCGCCGAAGTCAGCACCCACGTTGTCACGCAGCCACTGGCGCTCGCCGTTGGCAATCTTTTCCTGAATTTCTTCAGTCAGCACGGGATAGCCATCCACCATGTTGTAGCTCAGGCCTTCAACGCCGTAGTAGCCCAGCAGCTGGCCTTCGTAGGAAGACAGGAAGTCCATGAACTGCAGGATTTCAACGGGGTTCTCGGCATCAGCAGAGATAGCGAACACGCAGTAGCCGCCCTTGCCGGAGCTGTAGGTGCCGGTGTAGCCGGTCCGATCAGCCTGGTAGTACAGCGGGATATAATCATCAGAACCGTAGATTACATCGATGTAGTTGGAGCAGTCACCGATGATGGCAACAGACTTGCTGTAGCAAACTTCGCCGGCACGGGTGGTGTCCATGGAGAACCATTCCTTGTGCATGAGGCCTTCGGCCAGCAGCTTACGGACATACATCACGCGCTTTTCGATGTATTCGGTATCCACTTCGTGCTGCACATTGCCTTCATCATCAACACCCCAGAAGGAGTTGGTGCCATTGACGCCGAAGAACAGGTCGCGGCAGACAGCATCCAGAGAATAGTAGGAAGAACCCCAGTACTTCGGGCCCAGCGGGACAACTTCGTTGCCCTCGTCATCGGTGAAGTGGCCTTCCTTGATCTGCACAAGCAGCTGGTAGACATCTTCAGAGGTGTTGATCTTGGTCACATCCACATTCAGGGCCTCGGCGATGTCCTTACGGATCCACATGCCGCCGACGGTCTTCTTTTCGGGATCATAAACCAAGGACTCGTCTTCGTGATCAACAGCCAGGTGCAGGAAATACACAGCGCCGTTGTAGTCTTCACGGAACACGATGTTCTTCTCGGTGTCATAGCCCAGATAGCCCTCTTCGAGGTACTGCTTGAGCACGGGCATATCGGCCAGGTCAGCGCTCATATCCCAGAACAGACCATCCTGAGCAGCCTTGTTCAGCACAGGGAACTCATGACGGGTGGAGTTGTTCAGATAGGACACGATGGCATCCGGAATGTTGCCGGAAGCAAGCTGAGCAGCCATAACGGTGGCATCAGACTCACCCTCGGTGTAGAGGATTTCCAGGGTAATGCCGGTCATTTCCTTGATCTTCTGACCAACGGGAGTGTTGGCAATGCCCTGAGAAGGCTGGCTGTAACCAATGTCGTCCACGTAGCACTGCAGACGGATGGTGCGGTCGGCGATCCAGGTAGAGGGCTTTTCATCCTCAGCCAGAGCGGCGAACATGCTCATGACCATCACGATGGCCAGAAGCAGAGCGAGAAGCTTTTTCATGGGAATCTCCTCCTTAGCGATTTGAAGTTGTTATATTAAGGCTCATTCAAGCCCAACTTCCACAAGAAAAGGGGTTGTCCTTTACCACAATCCGACCTCGGAAACCTTTTTGCTGATTGTGTTGGCCGCAACAACCAGAATCAGGCCGACCAGTCCCTGTACCAGGCCGATGGCGGAGGCATAGCCGAACTGTGCCTTCTGCAGACCGATCTTGACCACGTACACATCCAGCGTATCGGCCACCGAGCTGTTGCCCGCCGTACGCAGCAGCCACATCTGGCTGAAGCCGGAGGACAAAAGGCCGCCTACGGACATGATAAAGAGCAAGCCGATGGTGTTGCGGATACCCGGAAGGGTGACATGCCAGATGCGCTTGAGGCGGTTGCAGCCATCCACCTCGGCCGCTTCATACAATTCGGCATCCACAGAGGCTATGGCCGCCAGATAGATGATGGAATCCCAGCCAATGCACTGCCACAAATCCATCGTGAACAAAATCTGGTCGAAATACTCGGATTTCATCATGTAGAAGATGGATCCGTCCCCGCCAAGAGCGGAAATCACCTGGTTGAGCAGACCGGTATCCGGGGCCAGAATGCGCTGAATCATGGTCACGATAATAACGGAGGACATGAAATGGGGCATATAGGAAATGGTCTGGGTGATTTTCTTGAACTTCATGGAATGAATTTCATTCAAAAGCAGAGCCAGCACAACCGGGAAGGGGAACTCCAGCACGCACTTCAAAAAGCCGATGCGGAAGGTGTTCTTGATCAGCCGCCAGCAATCGTAGGATTTGAAGAATTTATCAAAATATTTTGTCCAGGGCTCGACCCAGGGAGACCCCCAGATGCCCAGCTTAAAGCTATAGTTCTTGAAGGCAAGGACATTGCCGAAAATCGGCACATAGCAAATCAGCACATAGTACACAATACACGGAACAAGCATGAGATACAGCGGCCAGCAGGACAGCATCCTTTTTGCCAGAGGCTGCCGGTGCAGGCGCAGTTTTTTTGCTTCAGAAGAAGTGATTTCCATATCGATGCCCTCCCTATATGTGCAGACCATGCATGTCTTCCATCATAAATTTGCGCAGAAAACAAAGGTCAAAATGCAAACACGGAAAGGGTATGCCGCTCATTTCCGCATCCGCTGGTAACAGTGTAACAGATATATTGTGAATTGTCAAGTAAATTTTTTATGACAGTTGCACTAAGTTGCACAAATTCAGGGCAAAATCGGCTTGCTTTGCCCTATTTTCCCAAAGAGAAGTTCCTGAGACACAGAGATTACAGGCCGCTTTCCCCCGCACAGGAAATTTTCCTGCAACAGAGCTTTTCAAATAAAATAGACCCGTGAACGGCTTTGAGTAAAAGAGGATCGCATCAGATCAAAAAACGCAAAAAGCCATGGGAAAGGTGCTTGATCCCGCCGTCCGGAGTCGTGCCGTCAATCAAGAAATATATTGGAAACAGATGCCCAAGTGTCATCGGAGATGATGCGGCCGAATGAATCAACCGTCCCTCAAATTGACAAATCAAATTTTACATTTTATTCATCCTTCATCCCACAAAATTTGGCCGGAAGTCTTTTATTTCTGCCAAATCAGTGGTATAATGAGATGCCTATTCTTTATTGGCCAAGGGCCAGGAGGGTAAAGATGGATCTGCATGTAATGGCTCAATTGGAAAAAATCCTTTCAAAGCTCAAAAACCCCATTTATCTGCTGAGCTTGGACGGTGCCTGCCTGTTTCCCGAAAACAGCATCCGCTACCGTCTGCCCGCCCTTTCCGACCAAATCGTCACCGTAGACGGGCGCAGCTTCATGAAGTGCGAGGCCGTGCCTGACCTTGTGCTGATGGTCAACGCACAGGACGAAAACAGGGCCTTTGATCTCCTCAGCCTGGCGCAGGACATGATCCGGGTGGTTATTGCCGCCAACGATGTGGGGAATGATTTAAGCAACACCTATCAGCGTCTTCTGCAGGATGAAATCGTGCCGGGCGAGGCGCAGACGATGGCGGAGGAATACCGCATTCCGCTTGATTTGCCCCGGTGTGTTCTTATTATGCACATGATGCAGGTGAATGACAAAAGCTGCGGTGAAATACTCAGCGAAATATTGCCCATTGCGCCGGGGGATGTGATTGTTTCCCTGGACAAGCATCAGATTGCCTTCATCAAGGATGCAACGGGCATTGAGGATCTGGATGAGCTGGCGGCCTTTGCCTTCAGTGCCCAGCAGACCCTGCTGGAGGAGCTGGGGCTGGCCATGACGGTGGGGATCGGTGATATTTTCAAAGCGCCCGTTGATATGCATTCCTCCTTCCGTCAGGCCAGGCGTGCCATCGAAATCGGCCGCACATACGACGAAGGGCAGTCCGTATTCATCTACTCCAGGATGCTTCTGCCCCGCTTTTTCTCGGATATACCGGCAGATGTCGCGTCCCATTACCATTCCCTTTTGTTCAACCGCTCCACGGCCAGGTTGTTCAATGAGGATACGCTGCGCACGGTGGATATGTTCTTCAAAAAGGATCTGAATCTGTCCGATACCGCGCGCCAGCTCTACATCCACAGAAATACGCTGGTGTACCGTCTGGATAAAATTCAAAAGCAATGCGGGCTGGATCTGCGTTCCTTTGAGGATGCGGTCACCTTCAAAATGCTGTATGAAATGAAGAAATGCTGCGTCAATAAAAACAAAAAGAAGAAATAGGAGGCACGATCTAAATGAAGAAAATCCTTTCAATTCTGCTAGCCTGCGCTTTTCTCATGCTTGGCCTGGGGGCAAACGCAGAAACAAACCAGTATGACGGAATATTTGATGACCTGGAGGACACGGTCACCATTTCCAGGGATGAATACGAATCCCTTTTGCTGCTGAAGGAATCGGTCACCGGCGGATTTACAACCGGTTCGGATGTCTGGGAAAAGTACGAAAAAATCGAAGAAATTTACGAGTACATCCGGTATTACTACTATACCGAGCCGGACTACGACAAAATGATGGAATACGCCATTCAGGGCATGCTGACTGCGCTGGATGATCCCTATACCTTCTACTACAATGAAGCAGATTGGGCCGATATGTGGGAAGAGGATACCGGGGAATACGCCGGAGTCGGTCTGCAGCTGCTGGGCAATTATTCCACCAATATCGTGACCATCAGCCGAGTCTTTAAGGATACCCCCTCCGAGCAGGCCGGTCTGCGCAAGGGAGATATCCTCAAGCGGGTGGATGATCTGACCGTCACCGCCTATACCATGGAGGATGCCGTGGCCATTATGCGGGGCGGCGAGGGCGAAACGGTGGAGCTTGAGGTGGAACGGCGGGGCGAAACATTGATCTTCACCCTTTCCCGTGCCGTCATCAAAATCAACTGGATTGAAAGCACCCTGCTGGATAACCAGGTGGGTTATATCTGCCTGTATGAATTCTCGGGAGACTGCGCCGGAAAATTTGAAGAAGCCGTAAAGGAATTGGAAGCCCAGGGCGCAACCGCACTGATTATCGACCTGAGGGACAACGGCGGCGGTTGGGTGACCGATGCCGTGTCCATTGCCGATATTTTCCTGGACAAAACCATGCTGATTTATGCAGAGGATCGCTATGGCAACCGGGAGGAGTACTGGACCAAGGACGGCTCCGATTCCATCCCGCTGATTGTGATGGTTAACGAGGGCTCGGCCTCCTCCAGCGAAATTCTGTCCGGCGGTCTGCAGGATTTGGGACGGGCAAAGCTGGTGGGTGTCCAGTCCTACGGCAAAGGCATCATGCAGTCCGTTGTCACCCTGTCCGGCGAAAAGGACGGCTTCCAGTTCACTGTTGCCCAGTATTTCCTGCCCAGCGGCACCAAGGTGCACAAAGTCGGCATTACCCCCGATGTAATCGTCGAAATGCCGGAGGAACTGGTGGGCGAATACTTCGAACTGGGGGATATGACCGATCCCCAGCTCAAAGCAGCCTGGGAAGAAGCCATCAAGCTGCGTGACGGCGAAAACAAGTAACTAAGGAACTGCTGATTAAATCAGTTCGGATTTTCTCAAAAAATAGTCCTTCTTAAAAATAAGGTGATTTGGCACAATTTACCCTCTTAACTGTGATAAAATATGCCTTTTCAAGGAAGGGGTCTGGGGAAAACTCGCTTTTCAGCATGAAAAGCGTGGTTTCCCCAGGAATTATTCAGCGTTTCCCTAAACCAGAACAAAAGGAGGAGGTCTTTCCCATTCAGGAAGCCTCCTCCAAGCTTTGGAGCTTTGTATGAAATTGTTTTCCAACAAAAAGGAATTATCCGGTGACCGGGCCATCACCGAGGGGGTCATCTGGAAACAGCTTTTGCTCTTCTTCTTTCCCATCCTGTTCGGTACATTTTTTCAGCAGCTGTATAACACGGTAGACGCCATCGTTGTGGGAAAATACGTGGGCAAGGAAGCCCTGGCAGCGGTGGGCGGCTCAACGGGCAATATGATTAACCTGATTGTTGGTTTTTTTGTCGGTCTGGCATCGGGGGCTACCGTCATCATTGCCCAGTTTTACGGGGCGCGGAACGGGCGTGATGTCAGCCGTACCGTGCATACGGCCATCGCACTGTGCATCGCAGCAGGGGCGATCATGACCGTATTCGGCTATATTTTCACGCCCCAGCTTCTGGCGCTGATGGATACGCCCATCGATGTCATGCCCTACGCCATCGACTACATGCGCATCTATTTTCTGGGCATGATTCCCTCCCTGATCTACAACATCGGCTCGGGCATACTGCGGGCTGTGGGCGATTCCAAGCGTCCGCTGCTGTTTTTGATTGCCGCATGCCTGATCAATATCGTGCTGGATGTGCTGTTTGTCATGGGGCTGGATATGGATGTAATCGGCGCTGCCCTGGCCACCGTTTTGTCCCAGCTCATCAGCGCAATTCTCGTTTTGATTACACTGGCCAGGTCTCGGAAGGAATACAGGCTGGAATTCAAAAAAATTCGGTTCCACCGGGATATATTCAGCTCCATTATCCGCATCGGGCTGCCCGCCGGCCTGCGCTCGGTCATGTACTCAATTTCCAATGTCATCATTCAGACCAGCATTAACGGCTTCGGCACGGATATTCTGGCAGGCTGGACGGCCTACGGCAAAATGGACGGGCTGTTCTGGATGACCATCAATGCATTCGGCATTGCCATTACCACCTTTGTGGGGCAGAATTTCGGGGCGGGCAAGTTTGACCGGATGCGCAAGAGTATCCGCACCTGCTTTGTCATGACCACGGTTGCCACGCTGGTGATGAGCGCAGTGGTTTATCTGCTGTCCGACCCGCTTTTGCATATGTTCTCGGATGAGGAGCAGGTCATTGAATGGGGTAAGGTGATCGTAAAAGCCATTGTGCCCACCTATTTCACCTACATCTGCATCGAACTGTTCTCAGGCGCCCTTCAGGGGGCGGGGGATACGCTGGTGCCTACCATCATTACGCTGACAGGCATCTGCCTGTTCCGCACCGTCTGGGTGCTGTGGTATGTACCGGCGCACCATGAGCTGGAAATCCTGCTGGCCTCCTACCCCATCACCTGGGTCATTTCCTCCATTTTGTTCACCATTTACTACTTCAAGGGGAACTGGTTCGGCAGATGTCTGAAAAAGGCCGGGATTGCGCCCCCGGAAAACGGGTGGAGAAGCCCAAGGAAGCATGCCAAGGCATGAAAAAAAGCAGCGGATTCATTCCGCTGTTTTTTTGCCTCAAGCGCAGACTATAAGCCGAGTTCTGTCTATGCGGCCATCTATCTAGGCATACTGTCGCCGGTATGCTCAAGCGATTCTACGGAAACGGGACGGGCAGCCCCATGTGTTTCCTTCATCTTGCACCGGATGGGGTTTACATAACGGGTAAGTTACCAGACCCGCTGGTGCGCTCTTACCGCACCTTTCCACCCTTACCGCAAAGCGGCGGTATCTCTCTGTTGCACTTGCCTTGGAGTCGCCTCCACCAGCCGTTAACTGGCATCCTGCCCTGTGGTGCTCGGACTTTCCTCATCTTCCTTTTTAGGGGAATCCGCGGCCGCTCGTCTGCCTGAAAGGCGATGCCATTGTACCATTTTTGTTCTTTTTTGTCAATCGGCTTGACAGCATTTTATCCGGAATGATAAAATAACCCTGTTCATGCAAGGGACAAAAGGGTCTCTTGCACGAAATCATGCATCGAGTAACAGATGAGGTGAGATGATGAAGCTGTTCAAAAAAATCCTGCTTTACCTGGCAGGTCTCCTGGTCATCGCAGTGGGAATCAATATTTCAAAGCTATCCGGGCTGGGCATATCGCCGGTGAGCTCCATCCCCCGGGCGCTGGAGGTCATCTGGGGCTATACGCTGGGCACGATGGTGATTGTCATATACTGTCTGCTGATTCTCATTCAGGTGCTGGTGCTGAGAAAGCAGTTCAAGCCCATCCAGGTGCTGGGCATTCCGGTTGCCATTGTGTTCGGCTGGATGGTGGATTTTGTGGGCATTAATCCGGATGCATTCGGCCATTTGCTGTCCTTTCTTCCCAAGCCGCAAAATTATTTCATGCAGCTGGTTTGCCTGCTGGGCAGCATTGTGCTGATTGGGACGGGGGTTTGGCTGTATCTGAAGCCCAAGCTGATTCCCATGCCCGCAGAGGGGCTGGCCGCCGCCATTTCCCAGAAAACGGGCAAGCAGTTCGGGGACTGCAAAACCCTGGTTGATTGCAGCATGATTGCCATTGCATTGATTCTGCAGCTGATTTTCCTGGGCGGATTTTCCTCCTTTACCGGAGACAAGGTGGTTGTCCGGGAGGGCACGATCCTGTCTGCCCTGCTGGTGGGGCAATTCGTGAAGCTGCTCAATAAAATCATCCCCAAAAAGGCTCAGTAATCATTCCCTTTTAACAAAAAGAACCGCCAGACCGTGCGGTTCTTTTTCTGTTTGGGTATCACAGCTCAATAATCTCTGCCTGCTCCACAGCCGTCTGTATCAGGGTATCCTGATCCAGCTTAGCCTCGGACTCCAGGATTTTGTCCATTTTCGGGTGGGTGGCCGGATGCTTGGGGGTAAAGACCGTGCAGCAATCCTCATAGGGCAAGGTAGAGGTTTCATAGGTGCCGATTTGCTGGGCATACCGGATGATTTCGATTTTATCAAACCCGATGACCGGGCGGAAAACAGGCATATTGACCACCATATCGGTCGTATACAGCGCGTCCATGGTCTGGCTGGCCACCTGACCCACACTTTCTCCGGTAATGAGTGCCTTGGCACCCTCCTTCTGCGCAATTTTCTCGGCAATCCGCATCATATACCGGCGCATAATCAGCGTGGTATACTCATCGGCGCACTTGTCATGAATCTGCAACTGAATATCCGTAAAGGGCACGATATACACCCGCATACCGCAGCAGCTTTCGGACAGGGTCTTTGCCAAATCAAGAACCTTCTGCTTGGCACGCTCGGAGGTATAGGGATAGGAATAGAAGTGCACGGCGCACAATTCCACCCCCCGCTTGGCAATCATATACCCTGCCACCGGGCTGTCAATGCCGCCGGACAGAAGAAGGGCGGCTTTGCCGTTTGTGCCCACCGGCATTCCCCCGGCCGCCGGGATAATTTTTACATACAAATAAGCATGGTCGCGGATTTCCACATTCATCACATAATCGGGATTCTTGATGTCCACGCTCAGCCCCTGCACATGATCCAGAATATATTCCCCCATGCGGGCATTGATTTCGGGGGAATCAATGGGATAGCGCTTATCCGAGCGCCTGGCCTGCACCTTGAATGTGCCCTGGATGCCCTGCATCATCTGGGCAGCCTGCGCGCAAACCGCTTCGAAGTCCTCTTTTTCCATCCTCACGGCCGGGCAGACCGAATGAACGCCGAACACCTTGCAGACACGGCGGATGCATTCCTCCTGATCCTTCACATCCCCCACATAGACCCGGGCATCCTGCAGCCATACCTGTCCGGCCACTCCCTTGACCGCCTGCCGCACCCGGTTCACCAGTGCCCGCAAAAAATAGGGTCTGTTCAGCCCCTTCAGATAAATTTCGCCGTAGCGCACCAACAACAAATTCTGCATAATCCCTCTTACCTTCTTACAAATTGCTTATATTCGTCATAATATGCTGCGATTTTTTCGGCAACAATCTTCATTTCGTCCTCTGTATTATCCGGGCACAGCGAAAAACGCAATGCGCTTTCGGCGATATTGCGTCCAATTCCCATGGAAGACAATACCCTGGATATTTTCTGCTGATGAGAGGAGCAGGCCGAGCCCAGACCGATATAGATTTCATCCTGCTCCAGTGCATGCAAAATAGTTTCCGAGCGCACGGGAGGCAGGGATACATTCAAAATATGGGGAGCGGAATCATCACCCCAGGGTTCCGGGCCATTGACAGTTGCAGCGGGAATCCGATCCCGAAGTGCCCGATACAGGGCGCACTTTGTTTCTCGTAAACGGTTATCCGCAGGGTAGGCCTTGATTGCTTCTGCAAGCGCCATAATGCCCGGCGTATTTTCCGTGCCCGAGCGCAGATTCCTTTCCTGACCGCCCCCGATTTGCCGGGGAGCAGGGCGCAGACGAGGTCCCATTACCAGAGCACCGATCCCCTTGGGCGCATGAATCTTATGCCCCGACAGGGCGTAGGAGTCAATCCCCCAGCCCGTCATATCAACGGGTAGCCGCATAAAGCCCTGCACACCGTCCACATGCAGCAGCGCATCCGGGCAAATCCTGTCCCGCAGTCCGGCAATCCGGGCAAGCTGCATGACCGCCCCCGTTTCATTGTTGACCTGCATCACGCAAATCATCCGGGTATCCGCCGTCAGCATTTGCTCCAGCTTTTCCAGATTGACCTGACCATTCCTTTGCAGGGGGATTTCGCCGCACTTCACATTGCGCATCGACAGGCAGGTTTCCCGGACGGCCGGATGCTCGCCCGCAGAATACAAAACCTGACCCTCCCGAAACCGGGCGCACCCGCCCAATATCGCCAGATTATCCGCTTCCGTGCCCCCCGAGGTGAACACAACCCTTGCATCCCTTGGGGCATGCACCTGCCGGGCAATCAGTTCCCTGCATTCCTCCATTTTTTTCTCCACATGCATGGAGGGGGGATACAGGGCGGAGGGGTTGTAAAATTCGCCCGTCATGCAGGAATAAGCGGCCTGTGCCGCCTCCTGGCATACCCGGGTGGTTGCGCTGTTATCCAGATAAATCATGCTCAGTTCACCTGATAGGCACCCTGGGGAACGGCATGACGAATCATATCCACCATTTCATTGCTGGGCTCCAGAATGATAATGCGCTTGTTGCCTTCCTTTTCGAAGTAGATGTAGAACAAATCCGCTTCCCGGTTGACAAACCAGTTGCTCTTTTTGACACCGGTCATATTGATATACCGGTTAAAGGAGCCGCTGGCCACCTTGCCGCAGGCGGTGATGTTCTTCAGGTTCATGGTCCCCAGGTTCTTCCGCTTTCTGTTGTTGAACACCTGCGCAAAATCCAGAGAGCCGTTGGTAAAGGTATATTCATACTCCGTCTTGAGGGTATCCTTTTTCAGGTAAATCAGCACGGCAAGGCCGGCAGGCGCCGCAAACAGCAGAATATTGAATATAATCGTCAGCACATCATATTCGCCTGAGAAAAGATAGGCCAGAGAATACATATTGATGACGGCAAACAGCGCACTGACAATCATAACAATCCAGGCCAGCGCAATCATAATCCCCTGAACCCTCGTATTCTGCTTCGTGGCGACCTCTTCCCTGAACTGATCCATCATAGCTAATTCCTCCCGATTATCAAAGTATGATCAATGTAATTACAAGACCGGTCAATATCCCGGCCAGTACCTCAAAGGGCGAATGACCCACCAGTTCCTTCAGCTTTTGATCCGTCAGGGGCTTGCCCTCAAACAGCTCCTTCAAAATCTGATTGATGACCTTCCCCTGCTTGCCCGTTTCGTAACGCACGCCCATGGCATCATAAATCACCACGCACATCAGCACAAAGGCCACCGCAAAAACCGATGTATCAAAGCCTTCAATCATCCCCACCGAAAGCATGAGGGAAAACACAAAGGCTGAATGGGAACTGGGCATTCCCCCCATGCCGAATAAACGCCGTACATCCACCTTCCTGTTCATCAGCCAGGAAATCAAAAACTTCAGCATTTGCGCGACACACCAGCTCAGGCATGCGCATTTAAGCGGAATATTCTGAAACAGCTCCATCTGACGAATCGCAATCCTCCGTTCCTCTGACCTTCCACCTCAAAAGGGGGATAGCTTATTGTACTCTCTCCAGCATAGAAAAAGCAAGATGCTGTAAAAATTCTGCCTTATTGCCGAACAGAGACAAACTGTCAGATGCCTGTTGCACAAAATTCTGCGCATCCCGGCGGGACTTTTGCTCTCCATACAGGGCAGGCCAGGTCAGCTTTCCGCTGGCAACATCCTTGCCCGGATGCTTGCCGAGGGTTTTGGCATCCCCGTGCAGATCCAGCAAATCATCGATAATCTGAAAGGCCAGACCGAAATGATACCCGAATGCACGCCCGGCAGCCAGCTGCCCCTCATCCGCCCCGGCAAGAATCAGCCCGGCCTGGACAGGGGCGGTCAGCAGACAGGCCGTCTTCCGCTCATGGATATAGCGCACAAGCTCGTCTGTGGGTTCCTTGCCCTCATTGGTCACATCGGCCGTCTGCCCGGCAATCATGCCTCCAACTCCCGCATGCACCGCAATGCAGCAGGCCGCCTGCTTTGCATGGGGCAAATCAGATGCCAGCATCGTCTCAAAGGCCAGGCTTTGCAGCCCATCCCCCGCCAATATGGCAATATTTTCGCCGAATACCACATGGTTGGTGGGCTTGCCCCGGCGCAGGGTATCATTGTCAAAGGAGGGCAAATCATCATGAATCAGCGAATAGGCATGAATCATTTCCAGCGCACAGGCAAAGGGGAGCGCCTGTTGCCAGTCATCCTTCAGCAAATGATAGCTATTCAGCAGCATCACGCCCCGCAGCCGCTTTCCCCCACCAAGAAGGGAATACCGCATGGCCTCATACAGGGGATGGGGCACAAAAGAGGGAACGGACTGCTCCAATGCCTCCTCAAGGGCTGCTTTATACAAGGCAAATTGCTTTTCCTCCGTCAAGGTGCATCCTCCATTTCGGCGGCCGTCTGTCCCTTGAGCTCCAGCATCTTCTTCTCCGCGCCCTCCAATTCCTTGGTTAGCTCCCGGGCAAGCCTGACCCCTGCTTCATAATTTTTCAATGTGGCATCCAGGGACAATCCGCCTGCCTCCATGGTCTGCACAAGGGCTTCCAGTTTGGATAATTTTTCTTCAAATGTACTCTGCTTTGCCGCCATTTTCCACCCCTTCTTTTGTCACAACGGGCACTTGCCCATCCTTGAATACCAGTGTCATATCGCCCCGGGCATCCCCGGCCGACAGAACCGGCGTGTTGCCCTTCATTACAATCGCATATCCCCGTTCCAGAACCCGTTCGGGGGACAGGGCAGACAGCCTGTTTTGGGCTGCATTGAGCCTCAAGCGCAGGGTCTGCAGCTTCTTTTCCATGGCATGCTCATTGCGCTGAGCCAGCGTTTTCCCTTCCATGGCGATATCCCGCAGCCGCACAAGGGGGTGCAGCAGGGCAAGCCGCTTCTCCATGAGCCTGATTGCGCTGTTTTCCAGGGCAATTTTATCAGCCGCCGCCTTGAGCAATCGCCCGCTCAAGAGCCTCACCATATCCTGCAGCGTGCTTTTATTCTGCACAACAAGCTCCGCCGCGGCAGACGGTGTTGCCGCCCGGACATCGGCCGCAAAATCTGACAGCGTCACATCCACCTCATGCCCTACCGCCGAAACAATGGGAATGGAGCATTCATAAATCGCCCGAACCACGCATTCCTCGTTAAATGCCCACAAATCCTCCAGAGAGCCGCCTCCCCGGCCGATAATGATGACATCCACGCTGCCCCATTTTTCCAAATCCCTGATTCCCTGGGCAATATCCTGCGCCGCCCCATCGCCCTGCACTTTGGCAGGCCGCAAAACAAACTGCACACCCGGGTTTCTGCGGCCCGCAACCCGGGCAATATCATGCACAACCGCCCCTGTTTTTGCCGTGACAATACCCACCCTTTGGGGCAAAAGAGGCAGGGGCTTTTTCAGGCTCTGGTCAAACAATCCCTCGGCCATCAGCCGATTCTTCAGCTGTTCAAACCGGATATGCAAATCCCCCAGCCCGTCGGGCTTCATGCTGGTTGCATAAAACTGATAGCTGCCCGATGCAACATACAGGGACACGGCGCCCCTCAGCACCACCTGCATTCCGTTTTGCGGCTCAAAATCCATCAGATAAGCATACTGCCGGAACATCACGCATTCAATCCTGGCCTGCTCATCCTTCAGGGAAAAATAAAGATGCCCGCTGATATGCCGCTTGAAATTGCTGATTTCCCCCCGAAGGGACACATCCTGCAAAATCGGATCTCCCGCCAGGGAACGCCGCACATAATCGTTCAGATCGGTGACCGTCAAAGTCCAGCTCATAGAAGGCTTCCCTCTGCCAATTGCACCACATTGCGCATGAGCGCCGCGATGGTCATTTTCCCCACACCGCCCGGAACGGGGGTAATGTAGGACGCAATGGGACGGACTGCATCAAAATCCACATCCCCTACCAGCTTGCCCTCCACCCGGTTGATGCCCACATCCACCACGGCAGCGCCCGGCTTGACCATATCGGCCGTAACAAAGCGGGGCTTGCCCACCGCCGCCACAATCAAGTCGGCTGTTCGGGTGATGGCAGGCAGATCCACCGTTTTGGAATGGCACACCGTAACCGTACAGCCGCTTTCCAGCAGCAAGGCCGCCATGGGCTTGCCCACAATATTGCTGCGGCCGATGATCACGGCATGCTTTCCCTGAAGGGGAATATTGGTTTGATTCAGCATATACATGATTCCGCTTGGGGTGCAGGGGCGCACGCATTTCCCGCCCTGCCACAGCAGCCCGCAATTGACCGGATGAAAGCCGTCCACATCCTTTGCAGGGGAAATGCGGTATAAAAGCTCCTTCTCATTCAGCGAATCGGGCAGAGGCAATTGCAGCAAAATTCCGTGAACCGAGGCATCGGCATTCAGCGCATCAATCTGCCGCTCTACTTCTGCCTGGGACACGGTTGCTTCCAGATGAATGGTGCGGGAGACAATCCCAAATGCGGCACAGGCCTTTTCCTTGTTGCGCACATAAACGGCGCTTGCCGGGTCATCCCCCACAAGCACAACGGCAAGCCCCGGCGTGATCCCCCGGTTTTTCAGCTGCATGAGATGCCGTGCCGTTTCCTCATTCATTTTCTCTGAAAGGATTTTCCCGTCCAGCAATTCACCCATTTTTCTTCATCCTTTCCGCCCCAAGCAGCGCAACGCCAACCGCGTTATCCCCGGAAAGCTCAGGCTTCCCGAAATGCAAATCAAGCCCAAGCCGCCTTTTTTCATTCCGCTCATGCAGCATCCTGCGCAGCCGCTCGGATGACATAACGCCGCCTGCCAGCAGCACCTGATGAATCCCGGTTTGCTGCGCCGCAGCCCAAAGCAGCCGCAGAACGCTTCGGCATATCACGGAATAAACCTCGGCGGCAATTTCTCCGGGGGCTAAATCTCCCTTTTCAATCATACGCATCAATGCATTTTCTGCGCCGGACAAATGGCAGCACAAGCGGTCTTCATCCACCGAAACAGGGATTCTTGATGCATCCCGGCAGCCCTCGGCCATTTTTTCCATCGAAGCGCCCGCCGGAAAGGGCAGCCCCATTTTCACGCCGACTCTGTCCACAAGCTGCCCGGCATGCAGATCCATGCTGCAGCCAAGGGGAGTGATTTTTTCCCCATTTACAAGCAATACATCGGTGGTGCCCCCGGACAAATGCAGGGCAATATAGCGACTTCCCGCCAAACCCGCATCAACCGCAGCCGCCCGTATATGCCCCCTTTGGTGTGTCGTTTCAAAAAAAGGCACATGCAGCGCGGCAGCCAGGGCTCTGGCATAGCCGCTGCCCACCGTAAAAACGGGCATATAGGAGTCCTTCCCATCCACGGGAGAGACCGAGGCGCAGACCGCCCCGACCGGGCGCGTTTCCCGCAAAAGCAACTCCTCCGCCAATTCAGGCAATTGCCTGTTATGCGCAAAAACGGCCTCGCTTTGGCGAAGGCCGCGTTCTCCCTGCGGCACAGGCAGCAGCTTCCTGCAACCCCGATAATTCAAATCAGTGTCAGCCAGTGCAACGGAGGTGGTGTAACAGCTTGTATCAAACCCTATACAAATCATGCTTCGGCATTCTGCTTGCGGATATAAGCACCCAGCACGCCATTGACGAAGCGCCCGCTGTTTTCGGTGGAATAGCGCTGAGCCAGAGCAACCGCCTCATCGCAAATAATGCTCGGATCAATTTCCTTTTCATTCTTCAGTTCCCATACGGCCAGGCGAAGAATGCTCAAATCCACCTTGGCAATGCGCTCAATCGTCCACCCGGACAGATAGGAAGCGATTTCCCCGTCCAATTCCGCGGCGCAATTCTTCACACCCTCTACAATGCGCTCTATGAATGCCTGATCGTCCTCTTCCGGCTGAAATTCAATCAAATCCAGCAGTGTCTCTTCACCGCCGTCCCCACCGAGCAGGTTTTCATATATCATCTGAAGTGCCGCCGCACGGGCCGCTCTGCGAGCCATGATACTTCACCATCTTTCCGGATTACTTTACGCAACAAAACCCAAGCAGACAGCAAGGCTGGTCTGCTTTGCAGTATAGCGATTGAACCGCCAATTATCCCACGGAGTGCACCCGGCAAATGCATCTAAACTGATAATCAGACAGATGCAAGTCCGCACTCCATAGCTTTTATTCCTCTGCTGTTTCCTGCTCTTCAGCGGCAGGCTCTTCCTTTTCTTCCACTGCAGCCTGCTCTTCAGCCGCGGTTTCCTCTTCCGCTTCAGCAGGTGCTTCTTCCTGCCCGGCAGAAAAAGTATAGGTGCGCTTGCGCCCGCGGACAGCATTCTCCAGCCCCGGGAAATTGCCCGAGCGGGAGGGGAACAGCTTGCCGAAGAATTCGCCCTTGTTCTTGACGCCGCCGATGAATGCGCCAATCAGGATCATCACCAGCACCAGCAGGGATTTCCAAAATCCGATTGTCAGGAACAAAATCGCCAGCACCAGCGCAATCAGCGAAGTCAAAACAGCGCACTCCGCCGTGCCGATTGTCAGACAATTCTTGATTCTGCTCTGCTTATTTTCATCCATTTGAGTACCCTCCAGTTCAATCATTCAGCCCTCCATTCGGGCTCATCAGACATTTTCCCATCCACCCGGGAAGGAAAATTCAAAAAAGAATCATTCCTCAGCCTGAACGGATTCGGGCTGTTCTTCTGCCGGAACGCTTTCCTCTTCAGCCTTTGGTTCTTCAGGCTGTTCTTCAGTCTGCGCACATTCTTCCGGCTTTTCTTCCGGCTTTTCTTCCGGCTTTTGCTCCGGTTCAGGCTTTTCCTCGGGCTTTTCCGCCGGCTTGGCCGCCTCAAGGGCAACGGTATTGGCCGCATCCAGGGTAGCCTTGGCTTCCTTCTTTTCCTTCTCGAAGCTCACGCCCTGGATATGCACATCCACGCGAAGCACATGAAGCCCGGTCATGGATTCAATGGCCTTACGAACATTCTCCTGAACCTCAGCCGCCACCTTCTGGATGGGCTGACCGTACTCCACAATAATGTAAATATCAACCGCAGCTTCCTCCGAGCCGATTTCGACCTTCACACCCCTTGTGATGTTGCGATTGCGCCCGATGATATCACCAATTCCGCCGCTTGTGCACATGCCGGCAATGCCTTCAATTTCATTAGCCGCAACCCCGGCGATAATGGCGATGACCTCATTGGCATAAGTGATCGTGCCGCCGTTTTGCAGGTTCAGATCCGCATCAACGGGGAGATTTTCTTTCTTAGCTGCCATAAGTTCCGCACCTCCTTGGAATGTTCACTGGTATTATAACAAGTTTTTTGTGATTTTGCAATGCCTGTCAGGGGGTAATCCGGTTAGGTCCGCGGAAAATAAATTCCGTTTCCTTGATGGACAAGCCCAGCAGCAGCATGGTCAGCCGGTCAACACCCAGACCAAAGCCGCCATGAGGCGGGCAGCCATAGCGGAAGAAGTCCATATAGAACTTCACATCCTCGCCCAAGCCCTTTTCATCGGCCTGAGCCCGAAGCTGGGCATAGCGATGCTCACGCTGTGCGCCCGTGGTGATTTCCGTTCCCCGCCAGATCAGGTCATAGCCCAGCGGCATGCCCTTTTCATCCCGCATATGATAGAACGCACGCTTTTCGGGACCGTAATCGGTGACAAACAGGAATTCATGATTGAACTTGTCCTTGGCAAGCTTGGCGCACAGGTGCTCTGCATCCGTAGTCAGGTCATTCTTTTCGCTCTCGGGAACGGTATAGCCGTAGCGTTCCTCCAGTTCCTGATACACATCCTGCAGCTTCATTTCGGGGAAGGGCAGGGTGGGCACAACAACCTCCAGCCCATACAGTTCCTTGATTTGTTCGCCGTATTTGTCATGCACACGCTCCAGCGCATAGGTCAAAAGCTCGGCCTCCATCTGCATCACATCCCGGAAAGAGGTGATATAGCTCATTTCCAGGTCGAACCCGGTAAACTCGGTGGCATGCTTGTTGGTATAGGATTTTTCCGCCCGGAACACGGGTCCCACTTCGAAAATGCGGTCAAACCCGGCGGCCATGGCCATCTGCTTATAGAACTGAGGGCTCTGGGACAGATAGCCCTTGCGGTCGAAATACTTGAGCTCAAATACATCAGACCCGGATTCGCTTGCCGCCCCGATCAGCTTGGGCGTATGGATTTCCAGGAAGTTTCTCTCCAGCAGGAACTGGCGCATGGCCGCAACCAATTCGGTCTGTGCCTTATAAATCAGCAGATTCTTATCGCTGCGCAGATCCACCCAGCGATAATCCAGCCTGGAATCAATGGCCGCATCCTTGGAAATGGGCAGAGGCTCGGCAATGGATTCGATGGTCAAAGAATCGGGCAGAATTTCCTTTCCCCCCAGCTTCACATAGCTGTTTTCCACCACCATACCCTCGGCCGTCAGCACGGATTCCACCGTCAGCTGATCCACAATCTGAGCCAGCTCGGGATACTTTTCCTTTTCCAGCGTCAACTGAATGCGCCCGGAATAGTCCCTCAGAACGAGGAAAGCCATGGCACGCTTGTTGCGGATATTCTCTACAAAGCCCTGTATCTTATTGCGCTGACCGCAGGTCACATTGCCAATCAATGTTCTTTCCATTTTCAATCATTCCTTTCCGTATCTCTCAAATCAGTTCTTCTGCGTTGTCAAAGGGAATTTCCTTTTCTTCCCTTGTTTGCAAATCACGCACCCGGACGGTCCCCCTCAAAAACTCATCGCCGCCCACAATGACGATCCTTTTTGCACCGATTTTGTCGGCAAACTTGAATTGCGCCTTGAGGGAACGCCCCGAATGATCGCAGTCGGCCTTTATCCCCTTTTGCCGAAGCCTCTGGGTCAGCACAAAGGCATTTTCCGCCATATCCTGTCCGATCGAGGCCACATACACATCGCACACACCCGGCGCAGCAGGCTCCAGATTCCTGTTCTTCAGCTCCATCAGGATGCGTTCCGTGCCAATGCCGAACCCGGCCGCCGGGGTGGCAGGCCCCCCAAGCTCCTCCACCAGATGATCATACCGTCCGCCGCCGCACAGGGCAAGCCCTTCCCGCCCTGATTGCATGATAATTTCAAACACGGTTTTTGTATAATAATCCAGTCCCCGGACGATATGCGGATCCACCTGGAAGGGAATATTCATCGCCTGCAGCAGGGTCTGCAGCTTGGCAAAATGTTCCTTGCACTCATCGCACAGGCAATCCAGAATGCTGGGGGCGTTCTTCACGATTTCCTTGCATTTTTCTTCCTTGCAGTCCAGAATTCTCAGCGGATTTTTCTCAAACCGCTCCCGGCAGGTGGGGCACATACTGTTGATTTTTTCGCCCAGATAATCCTTCAGCGCCTGATGATATTTGGGACGGCACTCCCTGCAGCCGATGGAATTGAGATGAACGGAAAGATTTTCCAGTCCCAGCCCGCCCAGCAGCGTCATCAGCGCCCCGATGAGCTCGGCCTCCACCGAGGGCTCCTTGCCGCCAAAGCATTCCATGCCAAACTGGTGATGCTCCCTGAGCCTGCCCGCCTGAGGATTCTCATAGCGGAAAATCGGGTTATTCAGATAATACATCTTGCAGGGCAGTGCCTCGGCATACAGATGCCCCTCGACAAAGGCCCGCACTGCGCCGGCCGTTCCCTCCGGCTTCAGGGTAATGGAGCGCTCCCCCTTATCCTGAAAGGTATACATTTCCTTTTGAACGATGTCGGTTGTGCCGCCGACACCCCGCAAAAACAGCTCGGTATGTTCGAAAACAGGCGTGCGCACCTCACGATAGCCCCACAAGGCCGCAACCTCCCGCATTTTTTGCTCAACCATCTGCCACAGATGAGCATCCTGGGGCAACATATCCCGTGTGCCCTTCGGCGCCTGCGTCAGCATAAAAAATCCCCCTTAAAAAGAATAGCCCCATACAGATGCATGGGACGAAGCAAACCCTTCGCGGTACCACCCAGCTTGCGCCCGAAGGCGCCGCTTTATTCCTTAACGCGGAATACGCCGCAAAAGCGGAGGCTCAGGGGTGTCCCGCCGGTCTGGCATACATGCGGCTTGCACCGAACCCGCACTCGCTGAGCATCCCTTTGACCGGCTTGTTCCCGTCATCGCCCGGAACAGTTCCATTATACCGATACTGCCCCGTTTTGTCAAGAAAAAAACAATCAAACCTTGCCTTCTCATTCAAAAAAAGGCATAAATCCAAGGCAAAACAGCCAGACCATGGGAATGCTGCCGCCCTTTATCTGCATTCAAACAGCCGGCCGCAGCATGGCAGCCGGCTGTTTTGCTCATCAGGGGGGTCAGCGTTCCTGATTTGCGCTGCCCTGTGCAAACAAAACGCATCCGTTTTCACGAAATTGCTCAATCTTTTGCCGAAGCAGTGCCTCATCGCAATGGAAAAACTGTGCCAGGCAAGAAAGGCACATAAACCTTGTTGCCCCTCTGTTAATCAATTTCTTATGGAGCCCGATTTCGTCATTCACAAGCTCCCTTTTGCATTTCATGCACTGTGCCATCACTTGTCGATGATCCTGATCCTGAACAGGCGGCAGGCATGGGGCGCAAGGGTATCAAGCCCCAGCGTTCCGTTAAAGCTCTTCAGCACCTCGCCCGTCCACAAATCCCGGGCTTCGAAATCCTTGCCGCAGTTCATGGGCAGCCCCAGATTATCGCAGGTGACCGTCATATTCCAGCGGTTGGCTTCCGAATCGGTGAAATTAAAGACACCAAGCGCAATATCCCCGTTATCCAGATACTTGGCAATCAGCGGAACATCCAGGGGATAGGACTTGAAATGAGGCTCTGTATCGGATTTGCGCGCCTCATTGGGTGTCCACACATAATTGTTGGCAAAGAAGGGTTCGCAGCCCTTTTTGTCCTGATTGACGGCAATGACATCCCTATTCAGCAGAATTTCCTTCGCATCATCGTCCAGATCCCGGATATCGCAGCCGATCATCAAGGGGGAATTGAGCAGCGCCCACAGGGTGTAATGGGTGCGGTATTCCTCCTTGGTGCAGCCCTTGAAGCCCACATTGCCCTTGCCGTTCATGCCCACAACCAGCATGTCCATGTCATTAAAGCAGCCCTTCCCGTTGTATTCCTGGGCGGTGAGCTGGGACTGGGACAGGTACTTGATGCTTTCCCAGGAATCGTTGATATCCCCGGTGGAACGCCACATATCGGCGCCCGTTTCCTTAATCCACTGCTTGGTGTTTTCGCTGCCCCAGGAGCATGCGCTAAACAGAATATTCCTTCCGCAATTGGCCAGGGCAAGCCCCATCCGCTTATACAGAATATCCGGGCGCACGGTGGCCGGATGGAAGCAGAAATCATACTTGAGGAAATCGATTTCCCACTCGGCAAAGGTTTTTGCATCCAGCCATTCATAATCATAGGAGGCCGGATACCCGGCGCAGGTCAGATACCCGGCGCAGGAATACATACCGAACTTCAGCCCCTTGGAATGCACATAATCGGCCACATACTTCATGCCATGGGGGAACTTTTCGGGATCAGGAACGATCCGCCCGTCCTTGCCCCGCTCCTTCAGCGACCAGACATCGTCAATCACCAGATAATTGTAGCCTGCAGCCAGCAGCCCGTTTTCAACCATGGCATCGGCCGATTCCATAATCAGCTTTTCGTTGATTTTTCCCCCGAAGGTATTCCATGTATTCCAGCCCATGGGCGGTGTGTTCACAAACATTTCATGCACCTCAATCTCAAATTTTTGCCCTGTCCTTACTGCTGGGTTTTGGACTCAATATCCTGCTCCACTGCCTGCTGAATAGCAACGGGAGAAAGGCTTTCGTCCCCCTCCAGGGAAAGCGTTCCGCTGACGGTTTTCCCGCAGGCGGACAGCAAAATCAGGCAAGCCAGCACAAGAAAAGCCGCAAGTGCCTTTTTCAACATAATCTGCTCCTTCATGGGGCTTTTTTACAAAAGCCCCGCTTTTTTTCGTTCAATCAAATCCAGATACCGGCCATAGGCCTCCCTGGCCGCATCCTGCCAGGTACGGTACAAATCCCTGCGGGCATTCAATGATACGGAATGCAGCAAATCAGGCCGGCGCATGATTTCCAGAATCCGTTTTGCATACTCCGTCTGGTCATTGGGGGCAAGAAAGCCGTTGACATTGTTTTGAATGGTGCTGGCCGTTGCCGCCCCTTCCACAAACAAAACAGGCGTGGACTGGGAAGCAGCCTCAATCTGCACAAGCGAAGCGCAGTCGTAAACAGAGGGGAACAGGAACAAATCCGCCCTGCTGAAAACAGAGGCCAGCATTTTTCTGTCCGCAATCTCCCCGCCGTAAATAAATTCCTTCTGAAGGCCGCATTCCTCGATTTCGTCCTCCAGCAAATCCAGATCCGGTCCCTTCCCCACAAACAGCAGCCTGAATTTCTTGTCCGGCGCCATTTTTTTCAACTCACCCACTGCACGGGCAATCATCAATATATTTTTTGTCACATTGATGCGCCCGACAAACAAAAACAGGAAGGTATCATCATCCAGACCGAACCGCTCATTCACCCTTCTTCTGGCCTTTGCCGGGTCGTTCAGCGGCGTCATATCGGTGGCATTTTCCATGACCTTGGGCATAACGGCGCAGTGATATTCATTATAATAAATCTTCGCCACCGCCTGATTGACCGCCCAGCATTCGTCGCACTCGTCAAAGGTGTTGATGAGCACCCGGTTTGCAGCCACCGAAACGGATTCGGATTTGAAGGTGCGCTGTATATCCAGCTTATACTGGGTATGCATGGTGGCAACAACGGGCACCTTATATTTCTTTCCGTAGTTCAGCCCCTCCCGGCCGATGGTAAAGGGCGTATGCATATGCACAATATCCAGGCGGGCATTCTCCATACTGGTTTTCCATTTGGCATCAAGCTGGGGCAGCGGCACAAAATACCCCGTCCCCGGAATGCCCATGGAAACCTTGGAACGGACAAGCGGATAGGGATATTCATTCTTGTCCTTCAGCTTATGATAATACGGGGCGAATACGGTCACATCCGAATATTCGCTCAGACACCTTGCGTAATTATCAACAACCTTGATCACCCCGTCAATCAACGGATAAAAGGAATCGATAAACAATCCGATTCTGATTCTTTCGCTCATGATTTTCTCCTCCTCCCCTTCAGAAGATCAATTTTACGAGCAGCCTCATGCTACCACAATGAGGAAAAAAATGCAAGAAGGAAGCACAGCCTGCCGATTTTTTGACAAATTCCCCCTGCCATGCAGTGAAATATTCATTGAATCAGCCTGTTTGTCCTCTTCCAGTGCCAGATTAAAATGCCTTCCCATACAATCATCAATACCCAGCCCCCGCAGCAGCCAACTGCAATGCCGTCCAGTCCCATGGAGCCAATCAGCAGTGCAGATAAAATGACCCTCAAGGCCATCTGGGAATAGGTGACATACATGGTCAGCTTGATTTTGCCGATCCCCCGCATATAGCCCTGCAGCGCATTGGTGATGTTGGGCATGAAATAAAACAGTCCCATCAGCCGCAAATAGCGGGCACCCGATTCTATTACCTTTGTTTGGTCTGCCGATACGAAAATTTTCATCAGCCCGGCGGGCAAAAGAAAAACAATCAGCGAAATGCAGATGCCGTAAACCACGGCAATCATCAGCCCGGTTCTGAGGCTTTTCAGCATCCGGTCCGGCTGGTTTGCCCCCTTGTTTTGCGCAACAGCCACCATAATGCCGCTGGCCGTATCCCGACCCGGTATAATGGCATAATCGTCAATCCGGTTGACTGCACTGAAAGCCGAAATGTCATAATCCGGCAGCAGATTGACCTGCATCTGAACGGCCAGCTTGCCGATGTATACGCCCGCCTGCTGGATGGCAGAGGGCACGGCAAAGGACAATGTTTTTTTCAATAGCCCCAGGTCAGGGGCAAGGGCATGCCAATCAATGCGGGCAAGGGGCTCCTTCGCCCAAAGAATCAGTATGAACAGCAGGCAATTCAGTGCCTGGGATATGACCGTTGCCCAGGCGGCTCCCTCGACCCCCATTCCAAAGCAAGCCACAAACAGCCAGTCAAGCAGCGCATTGCACACCGAGGCACAGATGATGCACACCAAATGAATCCGGGTATTGCCCACCGATTTGGCCACACCCGAAAGCATATTATAAAACCCGGAAAAGATCAGCCCGACCGCCACAATGCGCAGATAGCTGCCCGTCTGGGACAAAAGCGTCCCCGGCGTATTGCACAGCCGCAAAATAGGTTCTGCAAGCAAAATCACCGCCAAAGCCAGCACAATGCTCAGCACGCAGCCCGCTTCCAGGGCAGTGGTTGTTTCCCGGCGGAAGCTTTCCTCATCCCCTGCCCCGAAAAAGCGGGAAAGCAGCACAGAGGTGCCCAATCCCAGCCCAATCAGGAAAAACAGCGCAATGCTGATTACCGGGCTTGCAATCCCCACGGCAGCCAGGGCATCCGGGCCCACATATTGGCCCACAATGGCCGCATCCACCGTGTTATAGGTAATCTGGAATAAATCGCTGAGCAAAACAGGGATGGAAAAGGAGAGCAGATGCTTCAGCAGACTGCCCTCGGTCATCATTGTATCTTTACGGCGCATGTGCTTCAAGCTCCTCAATAATCCGCCTGACGGCATGCTCCCGGCAGGACACGGTCACCCGGTCGGCCGCCTGTTTCACGCTGTCCAGCGCATTTTCCGGGGCATAGCCGATGTCCGCATCAAGCAGCATGGAAATATCATTTTCATAATCCCCCAGGGCAACGGTCACCAAATCAGGGTCTTTGCTCCATTCCTTCAGCCATTTGAGGCAAGCGCCCTTGCCCGATGCGGAAGAATGAATCTCGATGCCCTCCGGCCAGGAACGCTCAAACAAATATCGCTTGGGATAGGCCTTTTGCAGCAAATGCTGCGTATTGACCGCATCCTCGGCGGCCTTTACAATCACCAATTTGTGGCATACATCGGGCAGGCGGCTCAGATAATCCTCCAGCGGCACCTCCCCTGACCAGTAATTCCCCTCGTTCACATCCACCCGAACCGGCTTGGAAAGCAGAATCATATCCCGGATATCCGCCCGCCAATCCCGATCCAGGGGGAATTCCATCAGCGTTTTGCCGGTTTTCGGATCGCTGATCATCGTACCGGACATGCCCACAAGGGGCGCATTGGCCGCAATGCCCGGAATATCCCGCAAAAAGGGGGTCCCCCTGCCGGAGGAAAAGGTAAACAAGCCGCCCTCCTGCTGAAAATAGCGCACGGCATCGGCGTTCTCCCGGCTGATTTGGGCATTGACCGCAATCGAGCCATCAAAATCGGTACACAGCAAATAATGGCTGAATTTTCCCATTTTTAACCTTTCATCATCAGATATTGCAGAATCTGTACGGCATTCTGGGCGGCGCCCTTGCGGATCTGATCGCCGCAGCACCAAAGGGTCAGCCCGTTTTCGCTTGTCAGATCCTCCCGGATGCGTCCCACATAAACCAGAGGCTGGTTGGTGGAATCCAGGGGGGTCGGATAATCCCGACCGCCGATGTCCTCAATCAGTCTGCATCCGGGATATGCGGCAATCAGCGCCCCGGCCTCCTGAACGGAGATTTTTTCCGCCGTGCGCAGGGTAATGGAAATGGAATGGGAACGCATGACCGGCACACGCACGCAGGTGCAGGTAACCGTCAAATCGGGCAAATGCAATATTTTCCTGCCCTCATTCTGCATTTTCATTTCCTCGGAGGTATAGCCGTTTTCCGTATAAGACCCGATAAAGGGAATGACATTCAGCGCAATCTGGGCGGGGAAGCAGGAATGCTCCGGCTCTTTGCCCTCATAAAGCGCCCGCATCTGATTGTCCAGCTCGGCGATCCCCCCCTGCCCTGCGCCCGATACAGCCTGATAGGTGCAGGCCACCATGGACTCAATCTTCGTCCGCTTGGCAATCCCGGCAATGGCCATCAGGGAAATAATGGTGGAGCAATTGGGATTGGCAATGATGCCGTTGTGCTTCAGGGCATCCTCCCCGTTGATTTCGGGCACAATCAGCGGAACGGTGTCATCCATGCGGAAGGCGGAGGAGTTGTCGATAAAAACAGCCCCGGATGCCTTGATTTGGGGGGCAAGCGCCTTGCTTAAAGACCCCGACACTGCGCCCAGCACAAAATCAAGTCCCTTGAAGCGTTCGGCCGAGGGTTCCTCCACCATCACGGCGGACTTGCGGAACATAACCGTCTGCCCTGCGCTGCGGGCCGATGCAAACAAGCGCAATTCATTCACCGGAATGGCGTATTCATCCAGCATTTTCAGCATTTCCCGTCCGACTGCGCCCGTAGCGCCCAGTATTCCGATATTGGCTGTAAACATTTTCTTCACCTCAATTCAGATTTTCTCCGGCCAGCAGACCGGTTGCAAAGGCAAACAGCAGGTTGAACCCCCCGCAGTCGCCGTCCACATTCAGCATTTCCCCCGTCAGATACAGCCCTTCGCAGCATTTGGATTGCATCGTTTGGGGATCAACATCCTGAGCAAAAACGCCCCCATGGGTCACCTGGGCATACTCCATGGAGCGAATGCCCTGCACAGGGATTATATAGCCGCACAATCTGTCGGCCAGATTCTTCAGCGGAACATCCGCAAAGCGCCGGGCAAGGGCGGCAGGCAACAGCCCCACCAGCACTCTCTCCTCCGGAACAAGCATGGCTCTGCGCCTGAGCAGCGCATCAACCGCCGCCCGCCAATCAGGCATTTGCGATACATCCAATCGCCCGTATTTTCGGGGACAGACATTCAAAAGGGGAGAAAAATCCACCTTCAGCCGGGGGCTTCTGCCCATGTCCAGCAGCGCATCACACTCGGATGCCAACTGCATAACGCATATGCCGCTGAGCCCGTAATCCGCAAACAGGACTTCCCCCTGGGCGGCGGATACCGGCTGCTTTCCGTCCATCAGCGTCACAATGGCAGGCACCCGAAGCCCGGCCAGGGAGCGCACAGAGCCCTTATCCGTCATAATGGGCACAAGAGCCGGGGAAAGGTCGGTCATCCGATGTCCCAGAGAGGCGGCCAATTGATAGGCGGAGTACTCACAGCCCAGCCTTCCGCCGGCCATGCCCCCCGTAGCCAGAATACACCTTTCGGCGACAAATTCCCGGTAATCGGCCGTCATGACCCGGAAAAGACCCTGTTCCTTCCTGATTCGGATGACCTCACTGTCCGTTTCGATGGACGCATGAATTTCATTCAAACGGCACAGCAGCACATCCAGCACGGCCTGTGCCTGGCCGCAGGCAGGATATACCCTGCCCTCTTCCTCCTGAATGGTCTGCAGCCCCCACCGGTCAAAGGTATTCAAAACCCGGGATGCCCCGCATTGCTGCAATACCTTCAGGGCAAAATCCGCTTCTCCAAAGTAGACCGGGGCGCCGGTATTGCACAGATTGCACCGTCCGTTGCCGGTTGCCAGCAGCTTTCTGCCCGGCTTCTGTCCCTTTTCCAAAAGAGTCACATGGTAACCGCATTCCCCCGCCCGAATGGCCGCTGCCATGCCCGAGGCGCCTGCGCCGATTACCACTGCACGATTTTGACTCACCGTTTTCCTCCCCTTTGGGAAACGCTGATTAATTCCTGGGGAAACCACGCTTTTCGTGCCGAAAAGGTCAGTGCCTGACACGCATAGGTTTTCCCCAGACCCCTTCCTTGAAAAGGCATATTTTTATCTTTTAAAGGTATAAAATTATGCCAAATGACTCTCCCCGGGAGTCATTATTTTTCAAGAAAAGACTAAACCGATTAAATCAGCAGTTCCTTTGAAAATGCCTCCGGCCAAATAATTTTCTTTGCTAAAAAGCTCCGGTGGGCTGAAAATCAGGGTATATCCGGGATTTTCTGCCGATTATCAGTATAATTCCTTTGGCTTTTTCTGTCAAGCGTATGACTCAGATTTTCCTTTTTCACGCAATGCGTTCAAAAATACCCTTCCGCAAGCTTCGGAAGGGTATCTGCATAATAGGCTCTTACCAGGTGGCCTTCATGGCCCGGGCCACGGCATTTTGATGCGCCGAGTCCACCTTTTTCGTGCCATGGGTCTTGCTGCCGTAAAAATGGATGCAAAAATGTCCGTCAAAATTGTTGTTTGAAATGGTGGTGGTGCCGTGGGGCATGCCGTTCATGGAGGCCGCATACACATGGCCGTTATATTTCACCAAAATCGCCCGCCTGTTCCAGCTCCAGCTTCCTCCGTAAATACTTTTCATCGTGGCGGTATCCTGAGCGGTCAGGGGTTCGGCGTCCAGATGATTAGCCCCCGACCAGCGCTTGACCGTGAAGGTCTTGCCCGTGAGAACATCCTTCACCTCAAAGGTCGCCCCCTTGGGAATCTTGCTGGAGCCGCCGTTGAACCAGTCCAGCTTTTCGGTTGTATAGGTATAATTGGCCGCATTTTTCCCGAAAAGCTTCTTGATAGTTGCGTTATCCGCCTCGCCCGACTGGGTCAGCCCATTGGCCTTTTGAAATGCCTTGACCGCCTCCACAGTTGCATCGCCGTACGATCCGTCAATGGCCAGCTTATAATAGCCCTTGATTTTCAGTGCCTGCTGCAGCGCAATGACATTCTTGCCGCTGTTGCCCTTTTTGGTGGTGGAGGGCACGGTAATCTGGGATATTTTTGTAATTCCGTTCATCTTGGGATCGTTTTTGACCGTGGTTGTTTTGGTCTTTTCCAGTGCCTTTTTTGCAGAGGAGGAAAGCTTTACATAATCCGAAGCCACATACCCGGTTTTCTTATTATAGGTAACCTTGTAAAAGTCCCCTTCAATGGCCGAAACCTCAACCTTGTCCCCCTTATTCAGGCGGCAATAATAGCCTGCACTGGTGGAAGCCTTCTTTCGGAAAAAAACCTTGTCCGTCGTAATGGTGCCTGTATATGTTTTTTCAGCCGCAAAGACCGTCTGAGGAAAAACCGACAGCAGCAGCACTGCGCATAACAGGAGAGAAAGCATTCGTTTCATGCGTTATACCCCGCTTTCATCAAATTGGTATCGCTTTGATATCGCTCGAAAGTCAATCCTTTTATCAACTTTCTGTCACATTATATTACGAAAATATAAAAATTTCAAGCAAGAAACGAAATATTTACAATTATTTCATTACATTTATCCGTCAAAATCTTTTCAAATGATGATATGAAGGCTTTTTTCAAACCATCTGAAAATTCTGGACATTTTTCCCTGTGTATGGTATAATAGCACGAAAGCTGAATACAATGTAAAATTCAGTGTTCAGGTGCCTTCTTTTCCAACTCTTACCGCAAAAGCAAAGGAGTGTTCCAATGGATCAAAATCTTTTTTCTGCCCCTCTTGATTTGCACCAGGTTCATCTGACCGACCCCTTCTGGGCCGTTCAGCAGCAAAAAATACTGAGCAAGGTCATCCCCTACCAGTGGGAGGCGCTGAATGACCGCATCCCCGGGGCCAGCAAAAGCGGCTGCATTCACAATTTCCGGGTGGCGGCCGGGCAAGAAAGCGGGCCGCATATCGGCTGCGTGTTTCAGGATTCCGACCTGGCCAAATGGCTGGAGGCCGTTGCCTATGCCCTGACGCTGAAGCCCGATGCCGAGCTGGAAAAAACCGCTGATGAGGCCATTGAGCTGCTTTGTGCCGCCCAGCAGCCTGACGGCTATCTGGATACCTATTATATCATCAATGGGCTGGACAAGCGGTTTACCAATCTGCGTGACAACCATGAATTATACTGCTTCGGGCATTTGCTGGAGGCAGCAATCGCCTATTATCAGGCCACGGGGAAGGATGCCTTTTTGAAGGCCATGATCCGCTATGCCGACTGCATCGACCGTCTGATCGGCCCGGAGGAAGGCAAAATTCACGGCTATCCGGGGCATGAGGTGGCCGAAATGGCATTGGCAAAGCTGTATATGCTGACAAAGGATGAAAAGCATCTGCATCTTGCTCAGTATTTCATCAACGAGCGGGGAAAAGCCCCCCTGTTTTTCCAGTCAGAGGGTGAAAAATACGGCAATGAAATGTACTGGAAGAATGCGCACTTTGGGTTTCAGTATTATCAGGCCGGCAAGCCCGTCCGTGAGCAGCATGATGCCGAGGGGCACGCCGTCCGGGCCACCTATCTGTGCAGCGGCATAGCCGATATTGCCCGTCTGACCCAGGACGAATCCCTGTACAATGCCGCCCTTGACCTGTGGAACAGCATGACGAAAAAGCGCATGTATGTCACGGGCGCCATCGGTTCCAGCGAGGTGGGCGAATCCTTCACCTTTGACTATGATTTGCCCAATGACCGGGTGTACGGCGAAACCTGTGCCGCCATCGGGCTGGTCTTTTTTGCCCGGCGCATGCTGGAATTATCCCCCAAGGCGGAGTATGCCGATGTGATGGAGCGGGCGCTGTACAACGGGGTAATCAGCGGAATTTCCCTGGACGGCACAAAATTTTTCTATGTCAATCCCCTGGAGGTTGTGCCCGAGGCCTGCGAAAAGGACGAGCAAAAGCGCCATGTGAAGCCCGAAAGACAAAAGTGGTTCGGCTGTGCCTGCTGCCCGCCGAATATTGCAAGGCTGCTGGCTTCCCTGGGGCATTATGTGCTGACCGCCAGCGAGAAATGCCTGTTCATGCACCTGTATATCGCCTCGGAAATTGATACAGCCCTGGGCGGCAGCAAGCTTCATTTGTCCACTGAGGCTGACCTGACACGCAGCGGGAATGTCAAAATCCGGATCAAGGACGGTCAGGCGCAGGGCACGATTGCCCTGAGAATCCCCGGCTGGTGCAGAAAATATACCCTGCTTGTCAACAAAAAAGAGCCCGAATGCGAAATCCGGGATGGCTATGTTTACATTGACAGGCTCTGGCAGGCAAATGACGAAATCGAGCTGTGCCTTGATATGCCGGTTACGCTTGTGGCGGCCAATCCCCTGGTTCGGGATGACATCGGTCAGGCGGCCGTCACCCGGGGTCCTCTGGTTTACTGCGTGGAGGAAAAGGACAACGGCAAGAACCTGCATCTGCTGCGCCTTGGCCTGAATGCGGAATTTTCCGAGAAATACCGGGCTGATTTGCTGGACGGCGTGACCGTCATCAAGGCAGAGGGCAAAAAAATATCCGATGCCTGGGATTCAGGGGAATTGTACGCCCCGGCATCCCAAAGAACCCTTTCGCCTCAGACCCTGACCTTTATCCCCTACTATGCCTGGGCAAACAGGGGGCTGGGCGAAATGCGGGTATGGGTTCATCTGTCGGAGGAGTAAAAAAAATCTCCTTTTTCAAGACATATCTGAAGCACTTAAAAAGCGGCCGTCTGTTCAAGGCGGCCGCCGAAATGTTCAGTCAATCAATAGGCTTCAGGGATACATTTTATTGCAGATTTTGTAAAGCCTGGTGGAGAATTCCTGCTTGGTAGCCAGGGCTTCCCGAATCGGCATATGGAACACTCTGGCCTGCCTGATGCCGATCACCTCGCCGGATTTCCCCTCATGAATCAGGCGAACCGCCATATGGCCTGCCTCCAGGGCAAATACGCTGTCCTTCATGGTGGGCACAACGCCCCGCTGAGAATACCCCACAACGGTATGCCTGAACCCGGCATGGCACATATTCCGCAGAATGAGCGTCAGATTTTGCGTATTGATCTTCATGGTTTCGTATACTTCGTCCGTATAATTCTTCAGATAGCCGTATACATCAAAGGGCTCCATGGAGTCATAAGCGCCCTCGGCCACAACAACCGTCACCCGCATATTGCCCCTGTTCAGTTCCCGGCGAATGCGCTCGGCAACCTCGGGAATGGACCAGGGAATTTCGGGAACCAGCACAATTTCCGCCCCCGTAGAAGCGGCGGTAGCCAGTGCGATGTTTCCGCAATGGCGGCCCATAACCTCCACCACATGGGGACGGCTGTGGGAACGGGAGGTGGCTCTGATGGAGCGCACAACCTGCATGCAGTGATTGCAGGCCGAGTCAAAGCCCAGGGTGGTTTCGGTATAGCCCAAATCAGCGTCAATCGTAGCCGGAATGCCGATGCAGGGAATCTCCTGCTCGCACAGGCGCAGTGCACCCTGGAAGCTTCCGTCGCCGCCCAGGACAACCAGCCCCTTCACATCCATATCCTTCAGCCGCTGCGCCGCCTTGATTTGATTTTCCAATTCCAGGAATTCAGTGCAGCGGGCAGTACGCAGGAAGGTACCGGGCTGGTCGGCAATATCCAGCGCCGTGTTCAGGTCAAAATCCAAAAAATCATCCTGAACCTGTGCGCCCGTGCCCAGCAGCCCCTTATAGCCGTTTTTAATTCCCAATACGCTCATGCCAAACATGTTGGCCGAGCGGGCAATAGAGAAAACCGCTGTATTCATTCCGGGAGAATCCCCGCCGCTGGTCAGTACAGCAATTTTAGACATCGTATCCCATCCTTTCGGCATTATGCCACGCATTCAAAGGTGAAGTCCTTGCGACCCTGCAACAGTATAATACATTTGCCGCCAAAAGTCACGCAGAAATTCAAATTATATTCCAGGGGCGGGATTTTATTGCTTTCGGGCGCAATTTCGTTTATAATAGGAAGGGGGACTTCCCTGCTTGCATGCTGTCCCCGTCCCGGGTTTTGCTGAATAAAATCAGTCCGGGCTTGTCCGGTTTCAATAAACAATTTCAGGCAAAGGATACTTGATTATAATTATGAAAGAACTCGATCTGACTCAGGGAAAGCCATTAAAGCTTCTGTTGCGGGTTGCCCTTCCCTTGATGCTGGGCAATGTGTTCCAGCAGCTCTATACCGTGGTGGATGCCATGATTGTGGGCAGCAAGGAGGGGGTCACCGCACTGGCGGCGCTCGGCGCTGCGGACTGGTTTGTGTGGCTTTTCTTTGGATTGATTCAGGGGCTGACCCAGGGCTTTGCCATCCCCATGGCTCAGGCCTTCGGGGCAAAGGATTATACCAAGCTTCGCCGGTCCATCGCCCATTCCACGATGCTGTCGGCCTTCTTCAGTGTTTTTCTGGCCGTTTTTGCCATTTGCATCACGCCCATCGGGCTGAGGCTTTTGAACACGCCGGACAAGGTGATGCCGCTGGCCACGACCTATATGGTCATTATTTTCATCGGCCTTCCTGCACTGACCGGGTTCAACCTGCTTTCGGCTGTATTGCGTTCCCTGGGGGACGGAAAAACCCCCCTGTATGCCATGGTGATTGCCTCGCTGAGCAATATTTTTCTGGACTGGCTGTTTGTTTTCCCCCTGGGTCTGGGGGTAGGCGGGGCGGCCGCCGCAACAGTCATTGCCCAGCTGATTTCCTGCCTGTACTGCTATTTGCGCATCCGCACTGCCCCCTATGCCCGGTTCGGTCTGGCCGATATGAAGCCCGAATGGAAAACGGATGCCGCCCTTCTTCGGCTGGGCATCCCCACCGGCGCGCAAAATGTCATTATCGCCATCGGGGGCATGCTTTTGCAGTCCATCATCAATCAGCAGGGAATGACCTTTATTGCAGGCTTTACCGCAACCAATAAGCTGTACGGCGTATTGGAGATTGCCGCCGTTTCCTATGGTTATGCAATCACCTCCTATGTGGGGCAAAATATCGGTGCTAAAAGACCCGAGCGGGTTCGCAGCGGCGTTTTATCCGGCACCGTGCTGGGGGTCTTGACCTCCCTGCTGATTATGGCGCTGATGTTTGCCGGGGGCAAGTGGATTTTGACCTGCTTCCTGTCCGGCACGCCGGAGGAAATCCAGGCATCCCTGGCCATCGGCTGGGAATATCTGGTTGTGATGGCCTCCTTCTTGCCCGTTCTTTATATTTTGTATGTGTATCGCTCTGCCCTGTATGGGCTGGGAAATGCCGTGCTGCCCATGCTGTCGGGGGGCGTAGAATTTGTCATGCGGGTGTCATCCGCCCTGATCCTGCCCGGTCTGATTGGCTACAAAGGAATCTTTTATGCCGAAATTTCGGCCTGGGCCGGGGCTGCCATTATGCTTTTCATCAGCTACGCATGCCTGATGCGGCGTTTCAGCTTGAAGTATGCGGGGAAAGCAGGGAATAATTTACAAACTGATGCTTGACTGTTTGGGAAATTCAACCTATAATGAATTGCCGAGTGACTCAAAGGAGGTAAAGGTATGTCTGTTTCGAAGCTTTCACTGAAGGTTCCGGCACCGCTGGATGCCGATTTTGCCCCCCTGTCCGTTTTGCTTGCCCAATATAAGGCGGATGTGGCGGATGCGCCCGAAACATCTTCCCTTTCGATTGCCGTGGAGCGCAACCAGGGATATATTTACCGCAAGGATTTTACGATTTTCCCGGAAGGCATTCAGGATGAGCGTACCATTTTCCTGTTTGAGCGAGTTGCCAAGACCATTTTATGGGTCAGCGGCGGCTACAAATTCTATATTTCCGGCTTCAAACCGCTGTATGATGTGCTGAAAAAAGCCTATACAAAAGGCGGGGCGCGGGCTTTTGACGCTGATTTCATGTCTTCTGTCTATGAAAAGCCCTTTGAGGTGGAATGGACCAAAAGCATGGCCGATATGCCGAAAAATAAAAACGGCGCTTCCAGCGTCGGGCGGCATCTGGAGGGCTGCCGCATCGGCTTTGATGCGGGCGGGTCTGACCGGAAGGTATCGGCGGTCATTGACGGGGAAGCGGTGTATTCCGAGGAGGTTGTGTGGTTCCCCAAGACCAATCCAGACCCGGAGTATCATTACCAGGGCATTCTTTCGGCCATGAAATCGGCTGCCGCGCATATGCCGAGGGTGGATGCCATCGGGGTTTCCTCCGCCGGGGTGTACATTGACAACCGCATCATGGTGGCCTCCCTGTTTTTGAAGGTTTCGCCGGAGGATTTCAAAAAACGGGTGCATTCCATGTATATTGATGTGGCAAAGGAAATGGGCAATATCCCCCTGGAGGTGGCCAATGACGGGGATGTGACCGCCCTGGCCGGTGCCATGAGCCTGAATGAGGGCAATGTGCTGGGAATCGCCATGGGAACCAGCGAGGCCGGCGGGTATGTGGATCAGCAGATGAACATCATGGGCTGGCTGAATGAGCTGGCCTTTGCGCCGGTGGATGCCAGCCCCTGTGCCATGGCCGATGAATGGTCGGGGGATATCGGCTGCGGTGTAAAATACTTTTCCCAGGACGGCGCCATCAAGCTTGCCCCCCAGGCGGGCATCGGGCTGGATCCTGCCCTGAGCCCTGCCGAAAAGCTCAAGGTCATTCAGACCGAAATGGAATCGGGCAATGAGCGTGCCGCCGATATTTACCGCAGCATCGGTGTCTATTTCGGGTATGCGGTGGCGTACTATGCCGAATTTTATGATATCCGCCATGTGCTCATTATGGGGCGGGTCACCAGCGGAAAGGGCGGCGAATTGCTGCTTGAAAAGGCTCAGGAGGTGCTGAAAACCGAATTCCCCGGCCTGGCAAACCAAATCATATTGCATATTCCGGATGAAAAGAGCCGCCGTGTCGGTCAATCTGTAGCTGCTGCATCCCTGCCGATGCTCAAATGAGGCAATCATGCGCAAAAAAATCCCCTTTTTGATGGTCTTTTTGCTGATCATATCCCTGCTTTCCCCCTCTCTTGCTTCCTTTTCGCCCACATGGGATGGGTTGTCACAGGGCCCGGTGCAGGCAGAGGTTTCCCGCTTTGTGCTTTCCGATTTTAATGCATCAGATGAGGCGCTGAGCGTTGTCCAGAACGAACTGGATCCTCTAAGCTGCGTCCTTGCCCTGTGCGGCGATACGCAATCGGTGTATCTTTATTCCACTTCCTCCCTCATCCTGTCCTTTGGAGGGGAAAATCTGGCGAATATCTCTTCCCCTGCAGAGGAAATCAAGGGCTTTATGAGCCATCTGCTGCCCCTGATTTATGCCCTTTTGTCGGACGATGAGCATGTAACCTATACAAGCAAAAGCATTTCCCTGAAGCAGGCCGGAACCTCCAAAAAGCAGATTGTCTATACCTATGAGACGGAGGAAGCAAACGAGTTGCTGCCCGGTTTGCATGAACTGCTTTCGGGCGAATTTGGCAGCCAAACGGCAGAGGGAACGCTTGATGCCTATCTTCAAAGCTACCTTGCAAATTTCACCTTTTGCGGCAAGCTGACCGTCAAGCAATTGCAGGACAGCAACGGGAATGACCTGGGCGTCTCCATTTCGGCAACCGTATGCCTGGAAGGCTCGGATAAGCGCACATTGAAGCTGACTTATGGATCGGGTGCAAGCGGCGGCCTGTATCTGAGCCTGTCCGCCCTCCCCTCCAGAGGGAATAACAAGCTGTCCCTCTCCCTGAACTATGGCGTTACCTCAACAAAGAACAAGAATACGCTGGAATATTCCTATTCCTTCACCCATCGCCTGGATGATGAAACGGTGAGCCGAAAAATTGAAGCCGAGCTGACCGATTCCACCAAATCAGGAGAAAAAATCAGCGGCTCTGTCAAATGCACAAGCATCCAAAATGATATTTCCACGGTCTATATCATAACCCCAAGCCTGAAGGCGGTGGATGAGACCCTTCAGGGGACTGTCAGCCTGACAAAAAAGGTGGACAAGCAAACCATTTATACCATTTCCTGTGAACTGATCTTGCAAGAAGCAGGGCAGGCAGAGGCAGCTCAAATCCTTTTAAGCGATACAGAGGATGAGCAGGGTTTGGCTGCCCTGAGCAATCAGCTTCTTACCTACTTTTTATCCCGTTTGAACCAGCTAAGTTCCAGGCAACAGGCGCTGCTTTTGCACACCCTGCATACCGATTCTTGGCTGAACGGGAGCACGGTACAGACCACGGATGACTATCGATCCGAAGGGGAGGATACACAATGAAACGGTTGCTTAAACGCATAGCGGTGTTGTCACTTGTCGTATGCCTGGCTTTCTCTGCCGCTTTGGCAGACATTACCGGGGTCAACTACACCCAGTTAGAAAAGCTGCAGGCCTCTTTTTTGCGGTCCGGCTTCAAGGGGCAAATTCTCTTTTCCTTAAGCGAGACCGCCCCCTGCGGATTGAATCAGGAGACCTGGACGGCCATCCGCTCTTTCTTGTCCACAACAAATGTCAATTATTCCTATACCCCCAATGAGGAGAGCGAAAAGGGAACGGAGCATCTGCTGTCCCTCAAGCAGGGGGGGAATGAGCTGACCCAGATTGCCTTTGCAACGGACGAAAGCGGCAAATTTTATATCCGCATTCCCCTGCTCTGTGACCAATGGCTCGGGGCAGACCAAAGCTTTGACTGGAGTGCCTTTATCGCCGACGGAACCTCAGGGGATGGCTGGCCGGGGGTTTTGCATCTGCTTTATGCCATTCAAAATGCCTCCGATTCCTGGAAAAACAAGGCGCTGAGCCTGTATGATGCCTATCAGCTGCAAATCACCGGGTGGATGCAGCAATATGTATCCGTCCAGACCCAGCAAACGGGCAGCGAGTTTACCACAATCATGTCCTACGAGATTCCCTCGGCCGCAATCTTGGGGGAAATCAAGCAATTGCTGGTCAATCTGATGTCCGATTCCAGCCTGCTTTCCCTTTTGCGGGAAATTTTGTCTCCCGCGGAAAGCGCCGCCTATCTGCAGCCCGGCATGCTGCTTACCTTCCTGCAGATGGCGGACAAAATTTCTCTGGATGGGTCTGTTGTCATTACCCGGAAATTCGATAAAACGGGCACGGAAATCAGCAATGAAATTCATTTGCCCTTTGCAAAGGAAAACCGTCTGCAGACCGTGGATATTCAATTGCTTCCCGCCAGCGGCGGATGGAGCGTGGCCGTGGAGCTGCAGCCCCTGGAAAATCAAACCTCAGGCTATTATTTTCAGCTCAGCGGACAGACGGATGAGGATCACATAACAACCGGTTCCGTCACCCTTCGCGTGCCCGATGCGGCGGACGATTTTTCCGTAGCGCCCGATGATCATCCGGGGTACACGGAATATAAGGGCACATACAATTTCTATTATGAAGAGCCGGTCAATACGGCCGATACCCTGTCGGACAAGTATTCACGGAAATATGAGGCCGGATTGCTGTTCAGGCCGGACGGCAGCTGGGGACTGGAGGAGCAGTCCATTGCCTTTACCGGGGAGGTCTATTCCAATTCCTCCTCCATCCGCTCCCCCACCTACATCAAGGCATCCCTGACCTGGTCTGATTTAGGCAGCGGCAGCACCTCTGTGATGCAGTTCAACGGAAAAACCCTGGTTGCCTGGGACTGCACCCTGCTGCCTGAGGCCAAGGAGTCTGCCCTGCGGGTTGATTTGCTGGATTCGGACGAAAAAGCTGCCCTGTGTGCCACCCTCATGGACAGCCTGACACGCCTGCTTGAGCCCTCCTCTGCCAAAGAGCAGCCGGCCGCCCAGACTGCCTCGCCCTCTTCTTCCCCCCTGCCCACCATTGACCCAAGCGACCCGGGAGATGGCTGATTTTCAGGAAACGCAAACCCTTTCTTTGTAAGCAGCACCCGTTTGCTTGCATTGGATTGTCCCTATCGCTATCATACAATCGCGGCTGTTTGCGCAAAAGCAAACCGCCTGTGGAGGTTTATTTCATGCCAAGAAAAAAAGGTTCTGTTATTTTGCCCGTTCTTCCCATGCGGGGAATTGTATTCTTTCCCCACATGCTGCTTCACTTTGATGTAGGCCGTGCCGCTTCCATTGCCGCGCTTGAAAAAGCCATGAATTCCAACCATCTGATTTTTCTTGTGGCCCAAAAGGACAGCGAGGCGGAGCAGCCCACCCAGGATGATTTATACCCGGTCGGCACGGTGGGTACCGTCAAACAGGTTTTCAATCTGCCGGGTGATGCGGTGCGTGTGCTGGTAGAAGGCAAGGCCAGGGCAACCCTGACCAAGCTTTCGGAATCAGACACCTGCCAGATGGCTCATGCGGTTCTCATTCCCCCCTGCGATGCATCGGATGAAAATCTGGATGCGCTTTTGCGTACGACCCACGCTCTGGTCGAGGAATATTCCCAGGCAACCGGGCGCATCTCCCCTGAAACGCTGAAAAGCCTGTCGGAGGTCAACGACCCGGATATGCTGGCCGACCTGGTGGCCATCAATCTGCTCAACCGCATGGAGGATCGGGCGGAAATTCTGATGCAGACAGACCCCGCGCTTCGTCTGCAAAAGCTCTGTGAAATGATTATCCGGGAAACCCAGTTGGCGGATATCGAAAAGACCGTGCAGGCACGGCTGAAAAAGCAGATCGATAAAAATCAAAAGGAATACTATCTGCGGGAACAGATTCATGCCATTCAGGAGGAATTGGGGGACGACGAAAGCTCGGAAATCGACCAGCTCCGGAAAAAAGCCGAGGAATTGCCCCTGAATGAGGAAGCCAGAGAAAAGGTTTTCAAGGAAATTGCCCGCCTGTCCCATATGGCGCCCGGCACGCCCGAAATCGGCATGTCACGAACCTATATCGAATGGATTCTTGATTTGCCCTGGGGAAAATGCACGGAGGATGATTTGGATCTGGTCAAGGCCAGAAAGGTTCTGGATGAGGATCATTATGGGCTGGAAAAGGTCAAGGAGCGGATTATCGAGTACCTGGCTGTGCTGAAGATGAAATCCATCAATCAGCCGGGGCAGATGCTTCACGGCCCGATTTTGTGCTTTGTAGGCCCTCCCGGTGTGGGCAAAACCTCCATCGTCAAGGACATTGCCCGGGCTACCGGCAGAAAATTCGTGCAAATGAGCCTGGGCGGCGTGCGGGATGAGGCCGAAATTCGGGGGCATCGGCGTACCTATGTGGGCGCCATTCCCGGACGGATTATTGCCGGCATCAAGCAGGCGGGAACCATGAACCCCGTGTTTTTGTTCGATGAGATCGACAAAATGGGGAATGATTTCCGGGGAGATCCGGCCAGCGCCATGCTGGAGGTTCTGGACGGGGAACAGAATGCCGCCTTCCGGGATCACTATCTGGAATTGCCCTTTGATTTGTCCAAGGTCATGTTCATCACAACGGCGAATTCCATGGATACCATTCCCTCTCCCCTGCTGGATCGCATGGAAATCATCGAGGTATCCAGCTATACCGAGGAGGAAAAGCTGCAGATTGCCAAATTGCATTTGCTCAAAAAGCAGATTGAGGAAAACGGGCTGGTAAAGGGAAGCGTTCGCGTCCCGGATGCGGTCATGCAAAAGCTGATTGAAAATTATACCCGTGAAGCCGGCGTTCGTACATTGGACAGAACCATTGCCCGGATGATCCGCAAGGCCGCTGTTGATATGCTGGAAAACGGGAAAAAGCAAATCACCATGTCGGCGGAAAAGCTGGAAGGCTATCTGGGCGCACCCAAGTATTTGCGGGAACCTCCCGAAAAAAAGCCCATGGTGGGGGTTGTCAACGGGCTGGCCTACACCACGGTCGGCGGGGAAATGCTTCAGATTGAATGCACCGCAATGACGGGCACGGGCACGCTGGAATTGACCGGACAGTTGGGGGATGTAATGAAGGAAAGCGCAAGGGCTGCGCTGTCCTGGGTTCGTTCCCATGCGGAAGAATTAAAAATTGACCCGTCCTTCCACAAAGCTCTTGACATTCATATCCATGTGCCTGAGGGCGCCGTGCCCAAGGACGGCCCCAGTGCAGGCATCACAATGACCGTTGCCCTTGTCAGCGTGCTGACCAAGCGCCCCGTGCTGCAGGATGTGGCCATGACCGGGGAAATGACGCTGCGGGGCAGGGTGCTGCCCATCGGCGGGCTGAAGGAAAAGCTGCTGGCCGCCTACCGGGCCGGCATAAAAACCGTTCTGATTCCGGCAGAAAATGCAAAGGATTTGGAGGATGTGCCCCAGCACGTGCTTTCCATGTTCCGGGTACGAACCATTCAGGAAATCGGCGAGGTGCTGGATTTGGCCCTGCAGCCCGCAGCGGAGGAAGCCTGATGGAAATCAAAAAATCCCAGTTCATTACCAGCCTGGATGCTTACAAATCCTTCCCCGGCAGAGGAATGCCCCAAATCGCCGTGGCGGGAAAAAGCAATGTGGGCAAAAGCTCGCTCATCAATTCCCTGTGCCGGATGAAGAACCTGGCTCGTGTGTCCGGCACCCCCGGCAAAACCAGATTGATGAACATTTTCCTGCTCAATGATGCTTTTCATCTGGTTGACCTGCCCGGATACGGCTTTGCGAAGGTGGATAAGCAGGAAAAGGAACGCTGGGGTGAAATGATGGAGCATTATTTTGCAGACACCGATTGCCTCTGCCTGACCTTGCATCTGGTGGATATCCGGCATGACCCCACGCAGGACGATGTGACGATGAACCGCTTTTTGCGGGGCAGCGGACTGCCCTTTATCGTGGTCGCCACCAAGGCCGATAAGATTTCCCGGGGCGCACGATCCAAATTCCTGGCGCCCATATACCGGACGCTGGAGGTTCAGCCCTGGCAGGTCATCCCCTATTCCAGCGAAACAGGCGAGGGCAGAAATCAGCTGCTGAGTGCCATTTCGGATGCATTATCCCACAAATAAGAATTGGAGGGCGTGCTTATGGATATTCCTTCTTCGTATACGGCCGCCAAGGGGCGCTATGACGGCCAAATGCTTTATCGCCGCTGCGGAAACAGCGGATTGAAGCTTCCCGCCATTTCCCTGGGTCTTTGGCATAACTTTGGGCAGATTACCCCGTTCAATGTCCAGCAAAGCATTCTGCGCACCGCCTTTGACCAGGGCATAACCCATTTTGATTTGGCCAACAACTATGGCCCGCCCTACGGGGAGGCCGAGCGGAACTTCGGCCGCCATATGGATACGGATTGGAAGCCCTACCGGGATGAGCTGATTCTCTCCACCAAGGCAGGCTATGATATGTGGCCCGGTCCGTACGGGGACGGCGGAAGCAGAAAGTATCTGATTTCCAGCCTGGATCAGAGTCTCAAGCGGATGCATGTGGACTATGTGGACATCTTTTACCATCATCGCCCCGACCCCGAAACCCCCCTGGAGGAAACGGCTCTGGCGCTTCAGCAGATTGTCCGCAGCGGGCGCGCATTGTATGTGGGCATTTCCAACTATCAGCCCCATCAGGCAGAGCAGATGATCCAATTGCTGGATGAATTGGGAACGCCCTGTTTGATCGAACAGCCCAGCTATAATCTGCTGAACCGCTGGATTGAAGGGGGGCTGACCGATGTGCTGAGGGAAAAAAAGGTGGGCTGCATTGCCTTCATGCCCCTGGCTCAGGGTCTGCTGACCGGGAAATATCTGAACGGCATCCCTCAGGATTCCAGGGCTTCCCGTGATCCCCGTTTCCTGAATGCCGCCGGCATTACCCCCGAGCAATTGAGCAAAATCAAAAAGCTGGATGAAATTGCCAGGGGAAGAGGCCAGAAGCTGAGCCAAATGGCCATTTCCTGGTGCCTGCGGGATGAGGTGGTCACCAGCGCTCTGATCGGTGCCAGCCGCCCCGAACAGGTTCTGGAAAATGTGCAGGCGGTTCGGAATCTGACCTTCACTCCGGAGGAACTGAAGGCAATCGACGAAGCAGTCAAGTAAGGGGAATTCGTATGAGCTATCAAGAAATTGCGGAAAAAGTCCTTCATATGCTGAAAAATGCGGACGGCAATGACCCCTCCCATGGGCATCTGACCATGAATAACTGGGAGTGGCCCACCGGGGTCGCCCTGTACGGCATTTTCAAAACCTGGCAGCAAAGCGGAGATCAAGACATTCTGGATTATCTGACGGGCTGGTATGATGATATGCTTTCCCGCCCTGAGCAGCCCCACAGGAATGTCAATACGGTGGCACCCGTTCTGGCGCTGACCTGCCTTTACGGCGAAACAAAGAATCCCAGGTATCTTTCTGTGATCGAAAGCTGGCTTGACTGGGTGCTGAAGGAAATGCCCCGCACCGAGTATGACGGGCTGCAGCATTGCACGGTCTGGAATAAGCATTATCAGCAGCTTTGGTGCGATACGCTGTTCATGGTGGCTCTCTTCCTGGCCAAGGCCGGAGTGGTGCTGAACCGTCCTGAGCTGATTGAAGAGGCCGAATATCAGTTCCTGATGCATATCCGCTATCTGCAGAACAAAAAGAACGGCTTGTTCTATCACGGCTGGACATTTGACGGGCGAAACAACTTTGCCGAGGCCTTCTGGGCACGGGGCAATGCCTGGTTCACCGTTTCCGCCATCGAGCTTTTCGATATCACCAAAAGCACCAGCGCCGCCATGCGCATGATCCGCTCTGCCTGGCTCGATCAGGTGATGACCCTCTGGAAGCTGCAGCGGGTCAACGGGCTTTTCACCACGCTGATTGATGTGGAAGAAACCTATTGCGAAACCAGCGCCACCGCCGGCATTGCCTATGGTGTCATCAAGGGCGTTCGGTTGGGCTGGCTGCAGGATGAAAAGTACCGGGAAATGGGGCGGCTTTCTGCCCAGGCTGTGCTGGATCAGATTGACGATACCGGCGCAGTGCAGGGCGTTTCGGGCGGAACGGGCATGGGGCATACCCTGCAGCACTATAAGGATATCATCGTAACCCCCACGGCCTACGGTCAGGGGCTGACCTTTTTGATGCTGACCGAGCTGATGCGGGACGAATGACTCATCCGGCAATTTCCTTTTCCACGGATGCCCCATCCGGCATTCCGGTTTTGTAATTCAGTCCAAAGGGGGGACTTATTCATGCGCAAGAATTTCGGTGTAAAAACCTGGCTGTACCCTCAGCCTGTTATGATGATTGCAACCTACAATGAGGACGGCTCGGCCAACATCATGACGGCCGCCTGGGGCGGTATTGCGGACTTTGATAAGGTGCTGATTGATATGAGCGAGCACAAAACAACGGAAAATATCGCCCGCACCGGGGCTTTCACCGTTGCCTGTGCGGATGCTGCCCATGCAAAGGCCTGCGATTATGTGGGGGTTGTGTCCGGCAAGGATGTACCCGATAAGTTCACCAAGGCAGGCTTTACCGCATCAAAGAGCGAATTTATCAATGCACCCATTGTCAATGAGCTTCCCGTTACCCTGGAATGTGAGCTGCTCAAAATTGAAGAGGACGGCCGATATATCGGAAAAATCGTCAACGTCAGCTGCGATGAATGTTACCTGGGGCAGGATGGTCAGCCCGACCTTTCCAAATTTACGCCCATCACCTTTGACCCGGCGGGGAATACATATGTTGCACTCGGCGGGGTTGTGTACCCGGCTTTTGTCACCAATGAGATGTAATTCCGTAATTTTCATACAGGAGGAAGGATTTCATGCAGTACGGCTATTTTGATGAAAGCAAAAGAGAGTATGTCATCACCAACCCGGATACCCCCGCGCCCTGGGCGAACTATCTGGGCTCTCCCGAATACGGGGCCATCATCACGGTGAATGCGGGCGGCTATAGCTTTGTCAAGAGCGGGGCCGCCGGGCGCATTCTGCGGTATACCTTTAACCAGTTTGATGAGCCCGGACGCTACATTTACCTGCGGGATGAGGAAACAGGCGACTTCTGGTCGGCCACATGGAAGCCGGTCAAAAAGCCCCTGGATCAGTTCCAAACCGAATGCCGCCACGGCACAAGCTACACCGAATTTGTCAGCACCTATAACGGCATCCGCTCCACCGCCCTGTATTATGTGCCGGTGGGTGCCACCCATGAGGTGTGGAGCATCCGTCTGGAGAATCAGAGCGGCCGTCCCCGGAAAATCAGCGTATTCGGATACGCCGAGTTCACCTGCGAAAGCTTCTATACGCAGGATCTGGTGAATATGCAATACACCCAGTTCATCACCCGGACGGACTTCATGGGCAACTTTATCCTCCAGCGCATCAACGAATTCTGCCACCGCAATCCGGATGGTTCCAACGGCAGCGAGCGCTTTTTCGGTGCTGTCGGTGCCCCTATCAAAAGCTATACCGGGCGGCGGGATCAATTTCTCGGGAAGGAGCGCTTTGATGCCCCCCGGGCCGTGGTAAACGGGGACTGCGGCAATACGCTCAATTATAACGGCAATCCCTGCGGAGCGCTGCAGATGTCCTTTGCGCTGGAAAGCGGAGAGTCCGCCGATGCGGCCTTCCTGCTGGGTCAGAAAACCGAATTCGAAGCCAAAAAAATCATGGCGCGCTATGAAAATCCCGCCAAGGTTGTAGCCGATGAAAAGGCCGAATTGATCGGCTACTGGCACAGCAAGCTGGATCATCTGAAGATTCAGACGCCGGATGAGCGGTTCAATGCCATGGTCAATACCTGGAACGCCTTCCAATGCTTCACAACCTTTGTCTGGAGCCGCGCGGCCAGCCTGATTTACTGCGGTGAGCGCAATGGCTATGGCTATCGGGATACCGTGCAGGATATTCAGGGCATCATCCATCTGGACCCCGAAATGGCCCGGAAGCAGTTGACCTTCATGCTGTCCGCCCAGGTGCATCACGGAGGCGGCCTGCCCCTGGTCAAATACTCCCATAATCCGGGGCATGAGGATACCCCCGAGCAGGAAAGCTATGTCCGGGAAACAGGGCATCCCCATTACAGGGCGGACGATGCCCTCTGGCTCTTCCCCACCGTCTATAAATATATTGCCGAAACGGGCAACATGGCCTATCTGGACGAGGAAATCCCCTTTGCAGACCACGATACAGGCACGGTGCGGGAGCATCTGAAGCGTGCCATCGACTTCAGTATGCATCATCTGGGAACCCACGGGATGCCCGCCGGACTGCATGCCGACTGGAATGACTGCCTGCGGCTGGGCGCAACGGGAGAAAGCACCTTCGTGGCCTTCCAGCTGTATTATGCCCTGTATCTCATGCAGGATTTCTGCAAGGATGAGCCGGAATATCTGGCGTATCTGAAGACCGAGGCCGAAAAGCTGCTGAAAATCATCAACGAAACCTGCTTTGAAGGGGATCGGTTCATCCGCGGATACACGGAGGACGGTCAGATTATCGGCAGCAAATCCCACAAGGAAGCCTCCATGTGGATGAATCCCCAGTCCTGGGCCGTCATCAGCCGGGGCGCTACCCCCCAGCAGGCCGAGGTCATCCTGCAAACCGCCTATGACCAGCTCAATACCCCCTATGGGGTCGAGGTCATGAACCCGCCCTACCGATTCGAGGCCTTTGACGGCGCAAACATGCTGCTGTTCAACCCGGGCACAAAGGAAAACGGCAGCGTTTTCTGCCAGATTCAGGGCTGGGCGATACTGGCCGAAGCGCTTTGCGGACATGGAAACCGGGCCTTCCGCTACTTTGCCGAAAGCAGCCCCGCTTCCTTTAATGAGGATGCAGACCGCCGTGTCATCGAGCCCTATGTGCATGGTCAGTTCATCGAAGGGCATGACAGCCCCTTTGCCGGCCGTTCCCATGTTCACTGGCTCACCGGTACGGCCAGCACCGTGATGGTGGGCTGCGTGGAGGGCATCCTGGGGCTTCGTCCTACCCCTGACGGGCTGATGGTCTCCCCCGCCATTCCCTCTGACTGGGATGGGTTTACCATGACAAAGAAATTCAGAGGAAAAACGCTGCAGATCACGGTGGATAACCGCGCCCATAAGGAAGGAAAGCCCACGGGCTATATCCTCAACGGCGTTCAGTATCCCTTTGGCATCATTCCCGATCAGGATCTGACGGAAGAAACCGAACTGACCGTCATCATGTAAGCCTGACGCACCAAGCAGCGCTATAGAAATTTTCATTCTGCTGCAATCACGCAAAAAACCGGGCAAGCGGCTTGACCGCCTGACCTGGTTTTGTATTGCAGGAAAATGCTCGGCTATTCGGATGACTTTTTTTCGCTGCGGCAGTGTGCCTGGCATTTGGAGCAGTCCCCGCAGCATCCGCCTGTTTTCTTATTTTTGACAGCACGGGTGGCAAAATAGCACCAGACCCATAGCGCCGCAACAACCAGTATCGTAACCCAGATTGAATCCACTGCAGTCCCTCCCTTTCCTTGTACTTACAGGAGAAGACCAATCTGATAAACAATCAGTGCCACCAGCCAGGCAAATACGCACTGAAACAGAACCACTGCGATCGTCTTCCACCTGGAATTCAGCTCCCTGCGAACAGTGGCAACCGCCGCAATGCAGGGCGTGTACAGCAAGGAAAACAGCAGGAAGGCCACGGCAGACAGGGGGGTGAACAGCCCGCTCAATGCACCGGGCAGATCAGAGACAGACACATGCAGCAGCACGCCCAAGGTGGATACCACCGATTCCTTGGCGGTGAAGCCCGAAATCAGTGCCGTGGCCACCCGTCCGTCTCCAAAGCCCACAGGCGAGAACACCGGCGCAATCAGGTTGCCCAGCAATGTCAGGATCGAATCCGTCCCCGCATCCTCAGCCACATTCAGACGGATGTCAAAGCTTTGCAGGAACCAGATAATCAGCGTGCCCAGGAAAATAATGGTAAAGGCACGGGTCAGAAAATCCTTGGCCTTATCCCACAAAAGCAGGCACACAGACTTGGCCGAGGGCAGGCGATAATTGGGCAATTCCATCACAAAGGGCACGGGCTTGCCCCGGAACAGGGTGGATTTGAACAGCAGGGCAACCAGAATTCCCAGTATAATGCCGCTGAAATACATCCCGCCCATCACCAGCCACTCATAGCCCTTGAAAAAGGCGGCGGCAAAGGTGGCATAAATGGGCAGCTTGGCCGAGCAGCTCATAAAGGGGGTCAGCAGAATGGTCATGACCCGATCCCGGTTGGAGGACAGCGTTCTGGTCGCCATGACCCCGGGCACGGTACAGCCAAAGCCCATCAGCATGGGAACGAAGGAGCGTCCCGAAAGACCCAGCCGGCGCAGGGGCTTGTCCATCACAAAGGCAATCCGCGCCATATAGCCCGTATCCTCCAGAATGGACAGGAAGAAAAACAGCACCACGATAATGGGCAGGAAGGACAAAACGCTTCCCACACCCGCAAACACACCGTCAATGAGCAGGGAATGCACCACCGGGTTCAGCCCGTAATCAGTCAGCGCCTGATCAACCGTCTGCGTAAAGCTGTCGATTCCTGCTGCCAGCAAATCGGACAGCGTGCCGCCAATCACCGAGAAGGTCAGGTAAAATACCAGCAGCATCACCAGGATAAAGAAGGGGAAGGCCGTATATTTGCCGGTAAACAGCTTATCCAGCGTCATGGAACGCTTGTGTTCCCGGCTTTCATGGGGCTTGATGACGGCACGGGCGCAGACCTTTTCGATAAATTCATACCGGGCATCGGCCAATGCGGCATTTCTGTCCAGACCCGTTTCGTTTTCCATTTCCAGCACGGTATGCTCAATCATTTCCCGCTCGTTGTCGCTCAAGCCCAGCTTATCGGCAAACTCCGTTTCACCGTCCAGCAGCTTAACCGCACAGAAACGAGCCGAAATCCCCACCCGCTGGGCATGGTCTTCAATCATATGAACGGCCGAGTGAATGGCACGGTGAACGGCGCCGCCGCAAAAGTCCCGATGCTCGGGAAGCTTCTTCAGCCGGGCGGTATCCGAAATTTCCCGAATCAGCTCGGACACGCCCTCGTTCTTGATGGCGCTGATGGGCACAACCCTCACGCCCAGCTCCTCGGATAATTTGGCCACATCCACCGAACCGCCGTTGGCACGCATTTCGTCCATCATATTGAGGGCAACCACCATGGGAATCTTCAGCTCCAGCAATTGCAGCGTCAGATACAGATTGCGCTCAATGTTGGTCGCATCAATAATATTGATGATGCCGTCCGGCTTGCTTTCCAATATGAAATCCCGGGTAACGATTTCCTCCTGGGTATAGGGGCGAATGGAATAGATGCCCGGCAAATCCACCACCGAGCAGTCCTTCACACCCCGCACCTCACCGCTTTTTTGTTCCACGGTGACCCCCGGAAAATTGCCCACATGCTGGTTTGCACCGGTCAGGGCGTTAAACAAAGTGGTTTTCCCGCAATTCTGATTGCCGGCCAAAGCAAGAATCATGCCTTTTCCACCTCCGAAATCGTAATCAGAGCGGCATCGTCCCGCCGTATGGTCAATTCATATCCCCGAAGGGCAATCTGAATGGGATCCCCCATGGGAGCCGTTTTGATAAAGGAAACCTTGGTGCCCGGGGTAAGACCCATATCCAGCAGGCGCACACGCAGCGCGCCCTCTCCCCCAACCTTGTCAATGAACCCCGATTCCCCCGCTGTCAGATCATTGATGGTCATTTTGGTTCTCCTCTCATCTCTTTCGGTTAGCTTATGCTAACCAGTGACCATTATACAGGCATTCCCCCTGTTTGTCAACAGCTTATTCAATATTTTTTTTATATTTCATCAGATGCTGCTTAATTTTTTCAAATGTCTGCTCGCTCAGGTAATGCTCTACCCGGCAGGCATCGTCCTGGGCCGTCTGTTCATCCACCCCAAGCGCCCTGAAAACCTCGGACAGGACGGTATGCCGCTCATAAATCTGCCTGGCCAGCTCCTCCCCGGCCTGGGTCAGAATCAGATTTCCCCCGTCCCCATCCCGAACCAGACCTTCATTTTTCAGCACATCCATAGCCCGGCTGACCGAGGGCTTGGAATAGCCCATGTATTCGCCCACATCAATCCGGCGCACGGTGGGTGATTTCCGGCTCAGAACATAAATCGTTTCCAGATACATTTCACGGGATTCCAGCATACACCTATCTCCTTTCCTGAAAGCATGAGGCTATTGAACCCGGCGCATAAAATCGCCTTGCAAACAAATGGATTTCCCTTCGCTGCGGGAGGCGGGCTGCCCGGACAAAACATAAAACCGAACCCTTTTGACGGAATAAATCTCCGTCATGGTATTGACGATGGTATAGATCAGGGCGCTTTCCTGCTCATAGGAAAGCTTTTCGCATTCCGTCAGAAAACGCTGGCTGAAATTGAGCAAAAGCGTATCCCCCTCCTGGGAAATCCCAATCAGATCGGCCGAGGATACATCCTCCGGCAAAATGGTGCTGATTTGCTTTTCCGTATCGTAATATTTGATGCCCTCCAGCATCTGCTCAAACAGCTTGCGGGGAGAGCAAACCCAGGTGGATGGGATCGAGCGCACGGTGGGCGTCACATTCAGCGATTCATCCACGAAATATAATGCCACATTGGTCAGCAAAAAGCCGGTAAAATCGCTGTACCGCATATTCCCGCCCGAAAAGCTGATGGTTTGCCCCGAGCCCTCATACAGCCCGGCCGGAATCAGGGAGGTAATTTGTTCCTCCCCGATGGTGATTGCGCACAGCGAAGTACCCGGCAGGAAGGCAGAAAGCGTGGATACCAGGGAGGCCACAAAGACCGAACGGGTAATGCCCGCCGAAACCAGGGCATTGTTCAGCGCAGCTTCAAAGTGCAATTGAACCACCCTCTGCCCCGTTCCGGAGGCCTCGGTCACCTGAATTTCCTCCGTCAGCAGACCATTCAGGTCAGGCAGATCGGGCACATTGGGCAAATCCTCCGCCCCAAAGGAAAGGGCATCCAGCAGGGTATGCACCAATTCGGCCGTATCGCAGCCCGAAAAGGTCAAGGGGCGCAATTCGCACAGAATCCCGCTGCCTGCCTGGGCAGGAAAATACAGGGCAGCATTCATGCGAAAGGCGGAATCCTCTGTTTGCTTGCGCTGCGCCGTATATCTTGCAAGCAGCATGGCCGGGTCATCCAGAACATCGGCCGTCAGGCAGCCCACCGGAATCGTTCCGGCAATGTCCAGACCGGGGGATGTGCCGTTCACCAGAATGTTCACGCCCTCCACGGTATCCAGGGCGCACAGGGTATTGGTGATGCACATGAACAGGGTGAAAAGCTGGGTTTCGTCCAGAGAAAGGGCGGCAGAGGAAAGGTTCACCGTGACGATGCCGCAGCTTTGGGAAACAGGCATCCCGCCTGCCAGCTTGACCGAGCCATAGCCCGGTATGCAGTCCGCATCCTCGCTTTTTTTGTAGGAAAAAAGGGCTTCCAGAACGGTTTCTGCCTCTTTCCCGGTCTGCATATGCTCTATTTCCACCGTCACCTGCGCCAATTGCGTGCCGTCAATGCTGGGCAAATACAGGCTGCACAGGGTCTGATATTCCATCTTCAGATCCCCGATGGGCGGGGTATAGGCATCCTCCTCAGGGGGAACGGTCGGCAAAGCGGAGGACGGGGTATCCGAAGAACAGCCGCAGCAAAGAATGCATATGCAGAGCATCAAGGCGGCGATTTTGCGCAATTTGATGGATTTTTTCTTGAAGTTCATTAAAATCATTTTTCCTCGAATGTATATCCCCTGAGCTTATTGACCGATCGCTCCAGAGAACCCTTGCTGGTCCCCCAGGGCTTGTCCTTGTTCCGGTAGTCGAACTTGACGCAAAAGCCGTCCACATCGCTCTGTAGCTGATCCAGCTCCCGTTTCTGGATGCCATACAGGGTCTGCAGGAAATCCTTTAATGTATCGCCCGACAAATTTTCATCCGCAAGGCGCAAAATCAGCGGCAAATCATGCATGCAAAAGCCCTTGGAGGCGGCAAAGGCCTTGCGGAAGGATTCGTCCGTTTTATACAGATGCATCAGCGTTTTGCCGTAGCGGGCAATGTTTTCCGAAATGCTGTCGCAGATAATGCAGCCGTTCATCTGCTTTTCAATCTGGTCGGCCGAGGCGCTTAAAATGCCCGATTTATCGCCCTTGAAAAGCTTGGGCTTTACGCCGTTTGCCGCATTTTCCAGTATTTGCATCACATCGCTTCGCACGGTCTGCAGCCGTGTTTGCATGAGCAGGGCATGCCCCAGGCGGTTCTGCAGCGCATACAGCATCCGGTGATGATGGGGGCAAAAGCCCAGCGCATTCACCCTTATGCGCACATCGGGCTCCATGACAGACCCACCCAGGAAGCGCTCCACATCCTTTTCCTCGATCGAATTTCTCAGATAGCAAATCGGGCAGGCGCTGTCCTGCTTGACCGCATCCCAGACAGGGATTGTATCCAAATGATAGAACATTTCAATCACTCCTCAGAATCATGGGGCTTTCCTCAAAAAAGCGGCAGGGTATGGCCGTCCCCAGGGAACGAACATAGGCTGCACGGGCATCGAATTGCAAAAGCGACTTTTCCCGGGCGGGCTTTGCAATCACGGGTATTGCCGAATTTTCATGAATTTTGCGCAAAAGCATCCGGGCATCCTGCCTGAATCCCAGCAGCTGCGTATAGGCCGGGTATTCCTCCAAGCCCTCTTTTTTCAGATCCAGCAGGGCATATGCGCAGATTCTGGACAGCCTGGCATAGGAAAACCGCTTTGTTTTCACCGACATGAGCAGCTCCCCCGTGCTCTTTGCCTTTTTTGCCGCCTGGAGAATTCGATGCTCGATTCCCTCGGATACATCGGGATACTGCCGCAGATCCTCATCTGACAGCTGATTCAGCCGGTACAGCAATGCCTGAGACAGGCAATTTGGAAAGCATAATGCGCCCTTTTGCAGGGCTGTTTCCAGGATAACCCGGCTAAAGGGGGGAACATCCCATTCAGAGGATGAAACGCCGGATTCAATCTGTTTTCGGATAAAGGAAGCGGACTGAAATCCATCGGCATTTTGCTGATTATGAGCGCCCAGCCGCCGGATGGGGACAGGCGCAATGGGGCTGTTTAACTGTTTGAGAACACGCAGGTAGGACATAGCCAGCATATTGTTTGCGCCCTGCAAAAAATCATCCGGAAGACGCGCCGATTTGGTCAGTGCCCCCGCCATGGCCGCCGGATAGGAAATGCCCCGGGACAATGCCTGATTCAGCAGCCTTTTCTGCTCATCAGGCTCATTCTGCGCATCATGTGCCGCCCGCTGCAGCAGCTCCAAATCGGGCGTTTCACAGCCAAATGCAAGAAAATCAACCACGCCCAGTGAGTCCAGAATCCGAATAGCTCCCTTTGCAAAGCGCTCGGCCGAGGCGCAGGAAAAGGAGACAGGCAGGGAAATCACCGCATCCGCCCCGCCCTCCAGCGCCATTTTTGTGCGCTCCCGGATGGGCACAAGCGAGGGCATGCCCCGCTGGGTAAACGCCCCCGAGAGGATGCACAGAACATAATCTGCCCCGGTCAGGGCTCTTGATTGCCGCAAATGGTGCATATGCCCGTTGTGGAAGGGATCGTATTCTGCTATGACAGCGCAAACACGCACAGAACCTGCTCCTTACTGCCCCGTTTTTTTCTGCAGCTTTTCCTTTGTTCCGTCAGGACGCTGCAGATAGGTGTTATCCAGAGTCAGCCGCAGATTTTCCTTGAATTCATCGATATACTGGCGGCGAAGGCGCGCCTGTTCGGCCTGTTCCTCCTCCGTCAGTCCCTCGCTTTTCATCTTGCGGGCCAGTTCATTCAGCCGCTCGACCTGTGCCTTTTCCATGGTGCATTCCTCCGCTTTTATTCAGAAAATATATGCCAAGATATGCCGGCAGCGCAAGCAGCAGCACATAAATGCCATAAAGAAGAAAACGATCGATGGTGCTGCGGTCAATCTTGAATTCAATGAAAACCAGCGCTCCCGCCAGGCCAAGCATCATCAGCAGGAAAAGCCAAAGCATTTTCTTAGGTCTCCCTGACCTGTAGGCGGCATAAATCACCAGCACGGCAAGCAGCAGCATGCTCAGAATATGCTGTACCCCCACAAAGGAATACATCAGATGCTGGTCATAGCGCAGGCTTTCGAACAAAACCTGAGAGGCCGCAAACAAAATCCCGCCCTTGAGCGCCGCGTCTTTTTTGAAACTGGCAGTCAGGATGAACAAAATGCCGGCCGCTATAGCCTCCAGCAGCCAGGTCTGCAAATACCAATCCCCGCCAAAGCCGTCATCCCTGGTTAAAAAGGTCTGATTAAGCACGGTACTGTTCAGCGTTCTGCTGATGCCCAGGCTGGTAAAGCCCTCCCCGATGCGTTCAAACAAAATAAACAGGAAGACCGCAGGCAGGGCGGCGTTGACCACCCCTTCAAAGGGGGTTTTCATGATTTTAGCACAAATGGCCGCGGCCGCTATGCAGCCAATCAATGCGCCCGACATGGCCAGCCCGCCGCCGGTCACCTGAAGGATATTTTTGACAGACAGCACGGAGCGGAAGGAATTATCCGCAAAGCAATAAACAAGCCTGGCCAGAATAAAGGAAAGGGGCAGCGCAATCACGCCATACAAGGCGGTAAAGCCCGAAGGCAGCCCCCGCTTTTTGGTCAAAATCCGAAGGGCAATCAGCGCCAGCGCACAGCCCAGCGCCAGAAAAAGTCCGTACAGATACATGGTTTTCCCGGCGATTTCGATGCTGGCCGCATCCTCATACAGGGCATACAAATCCACATTCTCAAGCATACGCATTCCTCACTGCCAGGTTACCGGGTCGATTGCGGAGCAGAAATAGATGATATCGCTCTGATCCCGTTCATTTCCCTTGCGGGAGCCGTAGAAGGCATTGTTGAACACCATTTCGGCGCTGTTGCCCCCATCCAGATTAAAGGCCTGGATGCAGCCCAGGGAAGCACAGAAATCCGCCATTTCCTGCTGGGTTGCGCCGTCCGAGTTCTTATTGCGCCCCTCCGCCATCACCAGCACATAGGAAAGCTCGCCCGTTTGCCCGATTGCCATACGGGGCTCCTGACCGGTGGGGTTGTAATCATATTTTTCATGATTGCTGCGCAAATCCTGCACCTGTCCGTCAATGACCAGAGCCGGGCCGAAGGTAAAGGCATTGATGATGCTGTAGCCCTCGCTCATGGCCTGCTTCATGGTGTCCTCATCAAAGGACACATACAGATGAAAATCGCCCTTTTCATCGATAATCAGCACATCCTTGTTGGCATTGCGCTTTTTGCGAACCTCCTGCCCCATGCGGTATTCGAAGGAGGTTTTGCTGGGATTATTGGTCATGAAGTCCGCATTGATGGCCACAATGGCATTATAGCGCTTGGCCAGAGTGGAAATCTTGGCCACATTCTTGGAGGACACCTTTTTTCCCGCAATGCCCGTGCGCAATTGAGCGGGGGTGGCAATCTTCACCCAGGCGATGCAGTAGGTCACATCCCCCTCCTCCCGGGTTTCCATCTGCACGGAAATGGAGGGGTCCTCATAGCTGTTTTCGGTATATCCGGCGGGATTGGGGGTCATGCCGGCAGAAAAATCAATGGGCAAATCCACCAGACCCTCAATGGTCTCTTCCTGGATTTCCTCCTCCTCGGCGCAGGCACGGGGCAAGAAAAGGTCGAACAAGGAGGCGGAATCCTCTTCATATTCATCCTCATATTCCTCGTCTTCCCACTCTTCCTCCTGCATTTCGGCAAAAATATCCCCCGGAGTGGTTGCGGAGGGAATGGCAAAGGGAAGTGCGGCGATCATCAAAGCGCACAAAACGGAAAGAATCACTCTGACATACATTTTCATTTGGAAGCATCCTCCTTTGAATCGGCAAATACCCAGGCCTTCTGCACCCGGTATGAAACAAGATACAGGCAAAGATCAATCAGCACCTTGGCCAGCCAATTGGGAATGATATGCCCCAGCAGGGCGGTCAGCCCGGCGGACAGGGCAAGAATGCCCAGGGCAAGCACAAAATACCGAAGCACGGTCTTCCCCACCCCTTCGCCCGACTTGAATACGAATTTCCGGTTCAGCGAATAATTGACCGTTGCGCTGAGGACTCGGGCGGCGATGGTCGCAACAATGGAGCGTGTATCCTGCGCTGCAAGGGCACCCGTCAACAGCACATAAAACAACAGATTATACAGCCCCTGATCCACAATCCAGGAAAGGATGGAGGAGCCGGCAAACCGGAAGAAATTGCCGAAAATCAGCTTATAAATCCGCCACGAATCCTTGATGGTATCAAAATGGGACTTTTCGTTGTTATCCTGCTCATAGACCGTTTCAATGGGCACCACCTGCATGGGGATATGGTGGGTGGCGCAGTACATCAACTGGTTCATTTCGTACTCAAAGCGCTCGCCCTCTATGCGCAGGCAGTCGGGCAGAAGCTTCCGGCTGATTCCCCGAAGACCTGTCTGGGTATCAGGCAGCCACCGGCCGTACAGCAATTTGAACACAACGGATGTGCAGCGGTTGCCAAAGCGTGACCGGGCAGGCACCTGGGTGGATTTCAGAGAAAAATCCCGGGAACCGATCAGCAAATCCTCTCGATCCGCCTGCAAAATTTCGGCCAGATGCCGGGCATCGGGCAGGGTATGCTGGCCGTCCGAATCGGCCGTAATCACCCCGCCGAAGGAGGTATTTTCAAGGATGTGGGAAAAGCCCGTTTTCAGGGCATGCCCCTTTCCGTAATTGACGGGATGATGCAGCACGGTGCATCTGTCCCAGGAGGCGATATCTTCAAAAATCGGCTGATACTCTGCCCCGGACCCGTCGTCAATCACGATAATCTGTCCAAACCCGCCCTCCAGCAGCTTTTTCACATAATTGGGCAGCTTCTCATTGGGTTCCAGGGAAGGAATCAATACACAGCAGTCCTTCAGATTCATGGTACTAACCCTTTCAAGCAATTTGAATCAAGCAAAAATCATAGGCTGCACTCATCAGGCTCACTGCAGCCCTTCCATTATACTCTTTTTTTGTGCGTTTGCAAAGTACCAAGCGGCAAATTTAACCGATTTTACAAGGATTTTATAAGAGGAAAGCAATATTACCCGGCCGATTTTGTCCTTTCATGGAAATTTTCCTGTGATTTGGCGTTTGACAAGCGTTCAATTCAGCATTATAATATTGCCGTGACCTTGTATTGAGGAGGAATGACCATGTCCGGGTTTTCCGCTGATGAAATTATTCGTCTGGTGAAGGAAGAAAATATCCGGTTTGTCCGGTTGCAGTTTACTGATATATTCGGGCAGCTTAAAAATGTAACAATCACCCCGGCGCAGCTGAAAAAGGCGCTGAATAATGAGGTGACCATTGACGGCAGCTCCATCGAGGGCTTTGTCCGTATCCATGAGTCCGACCAGGTGCTGCATCCCGACCTGAATTCCTTTGCCGTTTTGCCGGATGACGGGATTGGCTATCGGGCGGCCCGGCTGATTTGCGATGTGTATAATCCGGATGGCACCCCCTTTGTGGGCGATCCCCGGGGCATCCTCAAGCGGGAGCTGAAGCGAGCCGAGGAGCTGGGCTATACCTTTAATGTGGGGCCTGAATGTGAATTTTTCCTGTTCCGTACGGATGAAAACGCAGCGCCCACAACCAAAACGGCGGATGAGGCCGGTTATTTTGATCTGGCGCCCCTGGATCACGGCGAGCATACCCGGGATGAAATCTGTCTGGCGCTGGAAAATATGGGCTTTGAAATCGAGGCCTGCCATCATGAGAGCGCTCAGGGGCAGCATGAAATTGATTTTCGGTATGCCGATGCCCTAACTGCCGCCGATAACATCATGACCGTCAAATTGGTCATCAAGTCCATTGCCCAGAAGAACGGTCTGCATGCCACCTTCATGCCCAAGCCCCTCTATGGCGCGGCGGGCAGCGGTATGCACACCAATATGTCCCTGTTCAAGGACGGAAGGAATATTTTCTGCTCGGAATCGGGTGAAAGAGGGCTGAGCCGGGAATGCTACTGCTTTATCGCCGGTCTGCTCCACCATGTGAAGGGCTTTTGTCTGCTGACCAATCCGCTGGTCAATTCCTATAAGCGGCTGGTTCCGGGATTTGAAGCGCCCTGCTATATGTCCTGGTCGGCCTCCAACCGCTCCGCCCTCATCCGGATTCCCTCTGCCCGGGGCAAGGGCACACGCATTGAGCTGCGTTCCCCCGACCCCACCTGCAATCCCTATCTGGCCTTTGCCGCCTGTCTGGCCGCCGGGCTGGACGGCATCGTCCATCAGATGACACCCCCCGATGAAATCACCGAAAACATCTTTCAGATGGATGCGAGGACGCGGGAAAAGAAGGGCATCGACAACCTGCCCGGCACCCTCAAGGAGGCCATTGACTGCTTTGAGCAGGATGCCCTCATCCGGGAAACCGTGGGCGGACATGTGACAAGCCAGTACATCCAGGGCAAGGACAGGGAATGGGATGAGTACCGCACCCGGGTCACCAATTGGGAAATTGAGCGGTATCTGGGAAAATACTGATATTCTGAAATTGAGGAGATAAATCTATGCCGCAATATAACGCCGGTTCCATCAAAGTGCTTGA
>R15__coassemble_363_pt1 | contig 59031 bp, 54 predicted proteins | sample R15__metabat2_low_PE_042 | metagenome-assembled genome bin R15
GAAAAAAAGGAGCAGACAAAACATCTGCTCCTGCTGGCGGCAGGTCTGTGCCGTTAGAGTCCCTCAATGCTGCCTGTATTCCTCCGGGACAACCCAGGGATCCCGCTTGGGCGGTGCAGCCGGCTTTTGTTCTTCCTTTTGCCGGTCATTTTCAGGGGACTTTTTCGGTGCCTTCTCCGGTTTTTCCGCCGGCTTTTCCTTATGAGTGTCCGGCTTGGTTACCCGGCGGGGGGGCTTATCCTTTTTCTTGGTATCGCCGTTTGCGGGCGCATGGCGGTCATGCTTTTTATGCCCGGCGGCCGGTTCCTTTGGACTTTCCTTCTTTTCGTTCAGAGCATCCTCCTCAAGATCCTCCCGTGCAAAGGTCACATCGGCCTCCGCATCCGGCACATCCATTTCAGATGCCTTGAGTGCCCTCATGATTTCCGGATCAACCTCATCGTCCGGTGCCTCCGTCTCCTCCGACATATTTTGGGCAGATCGACCGGTTTTCTGCACATCAACTGCCGGGTAATCCTTCTGTTCAAAGGAATCGCCCTTGGCCACCCGCACGCGGACGGTTTCCAGCAGCACATTCACATCCACCACCGTGCCTGCGCCGTCCGGGGTAATCACCTCCCGGCCGATTCGCGGCAGCCGCTTGCGGGTTGCCTCGTAGTGATCCTCCTCAAATTTCAGGCAGCACATCAGCCGCCCGCACATTCCGGAAATTTTCGTGGGATTGAGGGATAGACCCTGCTCCTTAGCCATTTTGATGGAAACGGGTTCAAAATCCCCCAGAAATCTGGAACAGCAAACGGGGCGTCCGCAAATCCCCAGCCCGCCCATCATCTTGGCTTCATCCCGGACACCAACCTGGCGCAATTCAATTCTTGTGTGGAATTTTGCCGCCAAATCCTTGACAAGCAGCCGGAAATCCACCCGTTTATCCGAGGTAAAATAGAACAGCAGCTTGGAATTATCGAATGTATACTCACATCCGATGCACTTCATGGGCAGCTTATGGGCTTCCACCTTTTCCCGGCAAATCGCCAGAGCTTCGGGCTCTCTGGCAATGTTTTCCTGATTGTGGCGAACATCCTCGATAGAAGCGATGCGAACCACGGGGCGCAGGGGGGGCGTAATCTTATCCTCCTCAACCTCGCATACACCGCCTACAGCCTCCCCCATCTCAATTCCCCGGGCCGTCTCCACAATGACCTGGTCGCCCGATGTGGGCCACAGCCCGCAGGGGTCGAAATAATATAGCTTTCCGGCATTACGAAAACGAACGCCGATTACCTTGACCATACAGTTATTTCCTCCGCAATTTTAGTTAAAAGCCTGTTAATCAGGCCGGAATAGCTGACATAGGATGCTGACATGGTGCGAATGGCAAGCACCTCGTCGCACAGCCTGAGAAGAGCCTGGCTGCTTGCCTTTTGCCATGCGCCGGGCAGTCTGCTGGAAATGTCCGTTAATTTTGCCCGCTGACGCAGCAGCAGCCTGACCTGCCCTTCAAATATATTCAGAAGCAATTCCAAATCGTCCTTGAAATCCTTGAGCCTGAGCTCGGCAGACGGCACATCGGCTCTGGAATGAATCCCAAAAAAGGTATCCATCACCAGGGAAAAAAGCGAGTCGGTCTGCTCCGTGTGGTCTGCCTTTTCCAATGCCCAGGCGATGTTTCCCTCCGCATTCACGGCAATCATTTCGGCTTCCTGATGGGATATGCCCCGCTTCACCAGCAAATCGGCCACCTGCGAATCGGTCAGCGGACACAGCCGCACAATCCTGCATCGGGAGCGGATGGTTGTCAGCACTGCATTTTCCTGGGATGCCGTCAAAATAAAATAATCATTTTCATCCGCTTCTTCGATGGATTTCAGCAGCGCATTTTGTGCCTGGGGCATGACCGTATCGAAATCCTCGATCAGCACCACCCGTTTTCCCTGCTCAAGGGAGTGCCGGCCAAGCTCCAGCAGAATCTGCCGGATGTGATCGATCTTGATATTTTTATCCTTGGCCGTCAAAACGGGCCGCAACAGGTTGGGATGCGTTCCGGATACCACCCGCTTACAGGCACGGCAAAGAGCGCAAGGTTTATCCCCGCCCTGCGCTGTACAAAGCAGTCCCTGGGCCAGCAAACGGGCCAATGTTCTTTTTCCTGCGCCGGCAGAGGCAAGAATCAGAACACCCTGGGACATCCTGTCCAGGTGAAAATCATGAATCAGCGCCCGTACGCTATCCCCTCGTGATTCGAAATCAGCCAGCGAAAGCTCAGAATTTGACAAACTGATCCACCGACAGCACAAAGACGGTTGCGCCGCCCACCGTCACCTCAATGGGATAGGGGGCGTACATGCCGGTGGTTCCGCCCATGGTGATTGGCTGAGAGGTAATTTGCTTGCGGCTCTTGCAAACGCTTTCTATGGCACGCAGGCACTCATCAAACCGATCTTCATTCACGCCAATCAGCAGCGTGGTATTGCCGGCACGCAGAAAGCCGCCGGTGGTCGCCAGCTTGGTGACCCCAAATCCGTCGTCCATCAGCTTGCTGACAAGGCGGGCAGAATCCTCATCCTGTACGATTGCAATAATCAGTTTCATTCATTTTTCCTCCTTTTCAGGCGGTTTGGTGATATGCATCTGTCATATCGCTCTTATTATACACAAAAATCTCCCGTTTGGCAAGGATTCCAGCCAATTTTCTCAAAAAGTTCGGTTTTTCTCCCCTTTTGCACAAAAAAAGGAGTCGGATTGCTCCGACTCCAGGGGAAAGCTATTTATTCGGCAGTATAACCATAGACGGCAGCCAGCTTTTCAGCGCGCTCGTCGATGATATCCTGTCCGCCGGAAGCGAGGTAATCTTCCATACCGGCATCATACACGGCATCAAACTGATCGACAGAAGCAACGATGGCCTTGGTCAGGAAGGAATCGCGCTTTTCAGTCAGAGAGGTACCAACAGACTCTTCAGCGGTGATGTTGCCGCAGGAGAACTTGCCGGCAACACGGCCGTTGGACTTGCCGTAGGTATTTGCAATGATGATGGTTTCGGCATCAATGCCCGGATAGCCCAGAGCAGTGGTGGCGGCGGTGGCATCGCCCAGATACAGACCATTCACGGTGATGGTGTAGTCGATGTTGTTGGCGCTGTTCTTATACCATTCGTCGGTATCGGCGAGGGTGTAGCCAGACATGTCATAAGCACCGTTCTCGGTCAGATCATAGGTCACGCCTTCCTTACCGGTCTGGAGGAAGGTAACGGTCTCCACGGAGGAGATAAAGTTCACATACAGGATGGAAGCCAGAGGCTCATCGTTGGTGGCAGGGAAGAACACCTTGCGGTCAACCCGGTCAGCCAGATACTTGCGGGTGATTCCGGCATCGTTCGGGAAGCAGTCAACGGCCACATAGCCCGCATCGGGATTGCCGGTAGCGCGCTGGATGTTGCACTGGATGGAGTCTTCACCATTGCGGTAAGGATAGTCCCAGTTATGCTGGAAGGCGCCGACGAAGCCGGCCTTCATGTAGTCATCTTCCTGGGTGGAATCGGTGTACAGGCCGAAATCCTTCCAGATCAGGCCTTCGTTGTACCACTTATTCAGGGTACGGATGCCTTCCTTGTAGTTGGGATAGAGCAGATGACGATCGTCATAGCCATTGATGTACAGAACTTCGTCCGACACATCTTCGGGCACATAGGAGATGCTCAGCAGATCGTTTCTCCAGCCAACGTCAGTGGAGGTGGAGTAGGGGATCATCTTGTCAGCATCATCGCCCAGCAGCAGTTCCGCATTGTCACGGAAAGCGATCAGGCAGTTATAGAACTCTTCTTCCGTGGTGGGAACAGCCAGGTTCAGAGCATCCAGCCAGTCCTTGCGGATGAAGGTGTTGATGCGGGCAGACTCAGCCAGGCGAGCTTCGATGGCCCATACGGTGCCGTCAGCGGGATCCTGGTCATAGTAGATGTTGTAATCTTCCAGCAGAGCCCACATGTCGCCCAGATATTCCTTGTATTCTTCCAGGATGGGAGCCAGATCCAGGATACCGCCCATGCTGGCGTAGGTCTGGATGGTGGGATAGGAATAGGTCACGCACACATCGGGAGCATCACCGGCGGCCAGCAGGTTGTTCATATCATCAACCTCGGTCCAACGGCCAACGGGAACAAATTCGACCTCGACGTTGTACTTTTCGAGCATGCCTTCCTTGATGTAGTTGGCATACACATTGTTCGTCACGTCATTGGAGTTACGGGAATAGATTTCCACGGTGATGTGATGGGTGGTGGTGAAACGGCCATCCACGAAATCATCCGCGGCGTTCGCGGTGCAAACCAGGGTGCAAAGCAGAGCCATAGCCAGCACAAGAGCCAGGAACTTTTTCATAAAAGTGTCCTCCTTTTTATTTCTTCCGGGGAAACCCCGGTAAGATGCACAAATCAGCCCTTCACAGCGCCGATGGTAACGCCTGTTACGAAATAGCGCTGCAGCCAGGGGTACACCAGCAGAATCGGAACGGTAGCAAACATAACGGTTGCCATTTTGAGGGTTTCGCCCACGCCCGCCTCATAGAAGCCTTCCTGGGCGCCCGCCTCCATATGGGTGGTATTGTTGATAATCTGATACAAAAGCAGCTGAATGGGGTACAAATCCTTGGCATTATCGTTCAGATAAATCAGCGCATCCGAGAAACCGTTCCAGCGGCCTACGGCATAGAACAGCGCAAGCGTGGCCAGCACGGAGGTGGACAGGGGCAAATAAATCTGCACCAGCATGCGAAGGGGGCCTGCGCCGTCGATTTCCGCCGCTTCCCTCAGGCTCTCGGGAATGCCAAAGAAGAAGGAACGCAGAATAATCACATTGAACACCGAAATACAGCTGGGGAAAATCAGCACCCAGGGGGTATTCAGGAAGCCGATCTGCTTCATCAGCAGGTAATTGGGAATGGTACCGGCGCTGAAATACATGGTAAACAGAATCAGCCCGTTGATGAATTTCCCGCCCCGCAGATTATCGAAAATCAGCGGGAAGGCGGTGCAGATGGTCAGTGTCAGCGAAATAACCGTGCAAATGACCGTCAAAATGGCTGTCCAGCCAAGGGAACGGGTGTAGGTGGCATTTTCCAGCACGGTGGTATAAGCGGTGAAGTTCCAGCCCTTGGGCCACAGCGTCACCTCATTGCGGATCAGTGCCTCAGAGGATGACAGGGAGCGAGCCAGCACATTCAGCATGGGCAGCAGGCAGATAAACATCAGAATCAGGCAGATAAAAGCGATGACCAGATCGCCCGCCTTGGTCTTTTTGCTCTTGATCATGCCCCCTGCCACACGGTGGGTATTGCCGGAAGCGTCCGTTACAATGGATTTCTTCATGTTCATTCGCCTCCTCACCAAATACCGCGTTCGCCGAACTTCTTAGCCAGCGTATTGGACAAAAGCAGGAAAATCACGCATACCACGGACTGGAACAGACCCACAGCCGTAGACAGGGAGAACTGATTTCCCTTCAGACCGCGCTGATAAACAAAAATGGAAATGACGTTGGACACATCGGTGACCAGCTTATTGGACAGGGCCAGCGGACGGTCGAATTCAGAGCCCAAAATATGTCCCAGGTTCATAATCAGCAGCACGATAATGGTAGACCTGAGCCCCGGCAAGGTGATATGCCAGATTTTGCGCCAGCGGTTTGCCCCATCCACCTCGGCCGCCTCATACAGCTCGGGGGAAATGTTGGTGAGTGCCGCCAGATAAATGATGGTATTCCAACCGCATTCCTTCCAGATGCCCAGCACCACATAAGAGGCAATCCAGTGTCCCGAATCGCTCAGGAACGGAATGGACTGGCCGCCTGCCCGCTTAATCAGGATATTGACCAGACCGTCCGTATCGGCAAACAGCCGCAATGCCAGAGAGGAAATGATAATCCAGCTCAGGAAGTGAGGCAGATACAGGATCGTCTGGGTGACCTTCTTGAAGCGTTTGAAGGCAAGCTCATTGAGCAGCAGCGCCATAATGATGGGGGCAGGAGAGCCCACCACCAAATCCAGCAGATTCAGCGTCAGGGTATTGCGCAGCGCATAGAGGAAATCCCTGTTTTTGAATGCCTTGATAAACCACTCAAAGCCGCTGTTTTTCGCCCAATCCAGCAGCCAGGGATTCTTGAAGATATTGTTCTGCTTGAACGCCATGATAATATAGGTCATGGGATAATAGCGGAACAGGAGGAAAAACGCAACCGGCACAATCAGCAGCAGATACAGCGTCCCGTACCTGCGCATATAGGTGCCCCATTTCATCTTCGAGCGGGCAGACAATTGCCTCCCTGATACAGTGACAGATTTGTCCAAATCAATTCCTCCTAACCCTTCAAAAGGCAATTCCGCACAGCTTAGAAAAAATGCATGGCGAGACTCCGGCGTGCATTCCGGATAAGTCTTCCAGTTATGCATCCATTTTACCCGTTTTTTGCCGTTTTGTCAATCAAAATTTTGTCACATTTTTCCAAAACGGAGGGATATGCCGGGTTCAGGGAACAAGAGGATGATTTTCAGCAGCTTTCGATATCTTCCCTGGTCAATCTGACCAGATCCTCCCGGGTCAGGGTCTCCTTTTTCGCCAGCCTGTCTGCCTGGCAGGACAGGGATTTTTCGAACAGATTGCGCACGCCCCGGGCATTGCCAAAGCCGGAAACGTCCTGGGAATCCTTGGTAATGCGGGCTTTTAGTGCTTCCTTGGCCTCATCATCCGCCAGTTCATAGCCGGCATTCGTGCAGCGCATTTCAAAAATGGCCATCATTTCGTCCAATGTATAATCGGGGAAATGCATAAACCGATTGAAGCGGGATTTCAATCCCGGGTTGGAGGAAACAAATTTCTCCATCAGCTCGATATAGCCGGCCACAATCACGATCAAATCATCCCGGTGATCCTCCATGGCCTTCAAAAGCGTATCCACCGCTTCCTGTCCGTAGTCATTTTCCCCGTGATTTGTCAGCGCATAGGCCTCGTCAATGAACAGCACGCCGCCCAGAGCCTTATTGACGATTTCCTGGGTCTTGATGGCGGTCTGCCCCACATACCCCGCCACCAGTCCGGAGCGGTCGGTTTCCACCAAATGCCCCTTGGACAGCAGACCCAGGGACTTATAAATGCGGCTCATGAGCCTAGCCACCATGGTTTTGCCCGTGCCGGGGTTGCCAGAAAAGACCATATGCAGGCTCAGCTCGGGGGTGGGCAGCCCCTCGGCCTTTCGTTTTTGCATAATGGTGACATAGTTGATCAGGCTCTCCACTTCCTTTTTGATCGTATCGAGCCCGATATAGCCATTCAGTTCCTTTTTGAGATCCTCGATGGTTTCCTCCGGCTCTGCCGGCTGGTCATCAGAGGAAGCCGCTTCCTTTTCAGATGTTTTCTGGGATTCAGCGGGCTTAGTCTGATTCTCCTCTTTGCCAGACAGGCTCAGGCCGGGCATAGCAGGAAAATCAGGCAGCCGAATGCTCTCACCATTTTGCAGCTGTCTGGTTAATTCATTCAGTCTGCGGGTGTTTTCATCAGCCAGCCGTCTGATTTCGTCCATGCGCCCCCCGGCGGAGGAAATCCCCTCATCATCCGGCAAGGTCAATCCCCCGCCGCTTCTGCCCCACAAATCCTCCCCCGTTTTTTTCAGGGAACGGGACAGCTTCTCCTGTAAAATTTCATTCTGCAGTGCAATAATCTCATCCTTGCGGTTCATACATGCCTCCAAACGCTCATTTCCTTCCTATTATACCACATATTTCGGTCATTGCAACAAAAAAATCAGACCGAATCGGAAGAAACGGTCTGATTTTCCAACACAATACAGAATCAGGATCTTCTGCGCAGGAACGCAGGAACGCCCCGGCTATCCTTGACTGCCGCCTGATTGGGCTGGGCAGCGGGCTGCACAGGCTGTGCGGGAGCCGACTGCACGGGAGCCTCCGGCTGTGCATAGGTCTGGGCAACAGGCTGAGGGGCAGGCTGATAGGCCGGCGTATAGGGGGCAGCCGTATAGACGGGCTGCTGGGGAGCAGAATAGTATCCCATGGTGGGGGGTGTCATAGGCCGGGCGGTGGATGCATACTGGGTGGGGTCATCATAGGTCACGGGGGCAGGAGCTTCCTCCGTTTCCGCCGGGCGATTCTCATAGGGATTATAGGCAGGATTGGCCGTTCCGTAGGGCATGGCGCTGGAACGGGTGGTCTTCTTCTTCAGATCCTTAGTGGGGAAGGGGGTCTTTTCAAACCCGGTGGCAATGACGGTAATGCGCACATCATCGCCCAAATCAGGATCGATTCCGGCACCGAAGATGATGTTGGCATCCGTATCGGCGCTCTCCATCACCAAATTAGCGGCCTCATTGATATCCATAATGCTCATATTCTCGCCGCCGGTGATGTTGATCAGCACAGCGCGGGCGCCATCGATCTTGGTTTCCAGCAGCGGGCTGGAGATGGCATTGCGGGCAGCATCCACCAGCTTGGTTTCGCCCGACCCGGAGCCGATCCCCATGTGAGCCATTCCGCCGGACTCCATCACGGTCTTGACATCGGCAAAGTCCAGGTTGATAATGGCGGGCAGCGCAATCAAATCGGAAATGCCCTGAATGCCCTGGCGCAGCACATCATCGGCAATGCGGAAGGCTTCCAGCATAGTCGTTCCCTTGCTGACGACCTGCAAAAGCCGGTCATTGGGGATCACCACCAGGGTATCCACATTTTGCTTCAGCTCGTTGATACCCATTTCGGCATTCTTCATGCGCTGCTTGCCTTCAAAGGCGAAGGGCTTGGTCACAACGGCGATGGTCAGGCAGCCCATTTCCCGGGCGATTTCCGCCACAATGGGGGCTGCGCCCGTGCCCGTGCCGCCGCCCATACCGGCGGTGACAAACACCAAATCAGCGCCCTTCAGCGCCTGGGCGATTTCTTCCCGGCTTTCTTCAGCGGCTCTGCGGCCGATATCAGGCACAGCGCCTGCGCCCAATCCCTTGGTCAGCTTTTCACCAATCTGAATTTTTGTACCGGCCTTGCTTTGGCCAAGAGCCTGATGGTCGGTATTTACCGCAACAAACTCCACACCCTTCAGCCCGGCATCAACCATGCGGTTGACAGCATTGTTTCCGCCGCCGCCGCAGCCGACCACCTTGATGGATGCAAAACCTGTCTGATCCAATTGAATATCAAACGGCATAAATCTTTCCTCCTATTTTCAATTGCCGAACAAGCCCCGGAAGAAGCCCACCACGCCATCGGCTGACTTGATGCTGCCGATCATCGTATCTACAATCAAATCCAGCAAACCCAGTGCGGACGAATAGGCCGGGCTGGACAGCTTCACGGCCTTGCGGGGCAAATCCCGAACCGGCTTTTCCAGCCGTGCCGCCAGATAGTCCTTGCCGCCCCGATTGATGGACAGGCCGCCCCCCGTCAGATAAATGGGGCTGAAGGAGCCAAGCCGCACACCCGATTTTTCAATGGATTTCTTGATTTCTTCGCAGATTTCTTCCACTCTGGGTTCAAGAATCTTTTCAACATCCTCGCGTTTGAAGGTCTCCATATTGCCCGATGCGCCGACCGCCTCAAACACCGTCTGTCCCACGGACAAACCAAATACGTAATCCCGCTTGATTTTCTCGGCAGCAGTCAGCGTAATATCCAGCCCTTCCGCCACATCAGCGGCAATATGTCCGCCGCCCAGCGGAATAGTCTCAAGATAGGTCAGCCCGTCGCCCTCCATAATGATGACCTCGGTGTTCAGATAACCGATATCAATCAGCACTGCGGGATGCTCCCTCTCCTCATTGGGGATAAAGAGGGAGGCCTGGGCAATGGGAGAAGAGAAGCAGCCCTTTGCGGTCAGCCCCTGAGCCTTGAAGCGAGCCGTGACATCATCGATAAAATAGCGGTCTGCAACGATAAAGGAAACCAGTCCGCGCAATTCATAGCCCCGGTTGCCAACGGGCTCCAGGGTCTTTTTCCCGTCGTCCACCATAAACCAGCAGACCGAGCGGTGAATAATCTCCCCGCTCACGGGACCCAGCTTTTCCGTTGCGGCGCCAAACAGGCTGTCAATATCCTTCCCCGTCACATGGGGGTCAGCGCCCTGCAAATCGACCTTGGCTTCCACGGTATGGACAGAGCAAAAAGCGGAAGGAACCCCGATATAGATTTCCCGGATATGGGTTCTTGCCTGAGATTCCGCTTCACGGATCGCCAAGGCAATGGCATCGTTGAGGGTTTCCGGAGCATTCCACTGCCCATCCATAAAGCCGTCATAGGTTGCAATACCCGCACCCGTAATATCGCACCGCAGCTTTCCGCTGGTTTCCGCCACCAGCGCCACAAGCTTGCTGGTTCCGAAGTCCATTGCGGCAATTGTCTTTCTCATCCGTCCATCTCCCTGGTTTTAACGTGTCCGGCCTCAATCTGAGCAGACACAGACTTTTTAGCACAAAACAGGCATGTTCAAAGCATGCTCGTCTTATTGTAACCTTTTTACCCGATTTTTGCAAGCATTATTTTACCATTTCTCCGAAAAATAGCAAAAAAATGTTAAAATTTCGCCATGATTCTCCCTTTTTTTCCATTCAGCGGCTCTGGGGGGAGTAGGTTGCTTCTCCCGGAACGGTCGCATCCACCAATCCGCCGGTGTATTCCATCCTGCGCAGTTCGTTAATCACAGCCCTGACCGTCCCGATTTTTGCCCGCAAATCGTCCGTTGCCGTTCCGATATCCACCGTATAGCCGTTATTCGTTGTCGTCAGGTAAATATGGTCGGTCTGCGCCAGATTAATCTGGGAAAACTCGCTGACACACTGCTGCTGGGTCAATTCCTCCAATACCAGCGTATAGGCTTCCAGCTGGCTGGATTTCTGGGCAACCACCATGCGGCCCTTCCGGGCTTCCCTGACCTGCATTCCGGTCACGGTAATCAGACCATTGTCCGTATTGACATCCGAGGTCTTTTCCAGCACCATGCCCTCTTCGTCCAGAATATACATCACGCCCATGACCACCAGGTTAGCACGTTTTTGCCTTTCCTTCACATTCAGCACGACTGTATTGGGAAAGTGCTTTTCCAGGCTGATAAACTTGATGCGCCCGTCATTTTCCAGCTTGGTCTGAACGGTTTCCTCCACCACAGACAGATACCTGGCGCCCAGGGTGAGGCCGGTTAATTCCTGCACCTCATGCTGAGAAATGGAAATCAGCCCATTGATCGTCACCGAGCGCAGGCACATCACATTCAAATCAATCACCACGAAAATGCCTGCCAGCAAAAGCATAAAGCACAATGCCAGTATGGCCGCGCCCTTGGGCCTCACCTTGCGCCTGACACGCTTTTTCTCGGGAATTTTGGGCGGCCCGGATACCTGCTCCAGAGACGGATTGGGCATTTGAGCCATCTGCTCCGGCAGCGGATTGGGCATCTGATTGGGCAGCTCATTCGGCAAAACAATCGGCTGCTCTGTTTGCCTCCTTGGCCTTCTTTGGTCAAAGGGCATTCCCGAATCATCCGGCGGAGCATTCCAGGGCTCCATTTGATCATTCACCGGTCATCACCACACTTCAGAAATGGTTGACAATATCCTTGAAGACCCTTCCCCGTTCCTCAAAATCCGCAAACATATCAAAGGAGGCGCAGGCCGGGGATAAAAGCACATTTTCCCCCGGCTTTGCCCGGTCTTTTGCCATTTCCACAGCTTGCCGGAAGGTATCGGCATAACTGATGCGCTCAAAACCCGCTTCCCGCAATTCCCTGTCCAATTGGGGCTTTGTCACGCCCAATAGCACGCAATGAATGATTTGAGGCGAGGCCTGGATATGCTCGGCCAGTCCCTTGAAGGACACATGCTTGTCATAGCCGCCCAGCAGCAGAATCGTGGGCTTGGTCATCGTATCCACGGCCTTGACGGTGGAGTCGGCATTCGTGCCCTTGGAATCGTTATAGTAGGTAACCCCGTCCAGTTCCCGCACATACTCAATGCGATGCTCCACGCCCCTGAAGGTGCGCAGGGTTTGGGCGATGACTTCCTTTTTCACGCCGCAGACATAGGCCAGCATGGATGCAGCCAGGGCATTTTCCAGATTGTGAGGCCCGGGAATGTAAATCTCCCCCGCAGGAATAATTTCCTCTTCCTGACCATTCCAGCGAATGCAGACCATGCCATTCCGCACAAAGGCGCCCTGGGCAGGCTCTGTTTTCCGGGAAAAGAAGGCAACACGGGACGGAAGCCCTTCGGCCATTTTCCGCGTGATTTCATCATCAAAATTCAGCACCGCAACATCGGAGGCCGTTTGATTTTTGAACACATCCCGCTTCAGGGAAATGTAGGTGTCCATGGTGTAGTGGCGAATCAAATGATCCTCCGTTACATTCAGCACGGCGGCGGCAAAGGGATGGAAGGTGTCGATGCTTTCAAGCTGAAAGGAGGAAACCTCGGCCACCGTCACGCTCTCCTCATCAGCCTGCATGGCAGCCATGGTGATGGGATAGCCGATATTGCCCGCAGCAAAGGCCTGTTTCCCGGACTGTTCAAAAATCTCCCGAAGGAGAGTCACCGTGGTTGTCTTGCCGTTCGTGCCGGTCACGGCGCACAAAAGGCCGGGCAGATGCTGGCAGGCAAGCTCCATTTCACCGATCATGTACTTGCCGGTTGCCCTGGCATGAAGCACAATTTTGGAATCAATGGGCACACCCGGGCTGATGACCAGCGCATCGCAGGTATCCAGAACTGTGCAAGGGTCTTCCCCCAGATGCCATTCCAACTCGATTCCATTCAATTCGTTCAGCTTATCGCCGAACTGTTCCCTGCTTTTTGTGTCGTTCAAAACAGGAAAAGCGCCGAGCATTTTCAGCATCTGCGCAGCGCCGATTCCGCTTCTGGCCATACCGACCACAAGCACCCTTTTCCCCGAAAAATCGTACATTTTTTTACCTCAAACTGCCATCAGAAAAATTGAGCCACAGACCAAATCGCAATCAATGAGGTGACAATCGTCACAATGGCATACATCTGATCAATCTGCGTTTCCTTCATGCCGCAAAGCTCAAAATGGTGGTGGATCGGCGACATCTTGAAAATCCGCTTGCCGTGTGTCAGTTTAAAATAGGACACCTGCAGCATAACGGACAGGGAGGAAGCAATGCTGGTAAAGCAGAACAAAATCATGGGGAACACGCACTTGGACAGCATCGCAACGCCCACCATCATGCCGCCGATATACATGCTGCCCGTATCCCCCATAAAGATTTTGGCGGGATAATGATTGAATTTCAGGAAGCCCAGAGCCGCCCCGACCAGGCCCATGCAGCCGCACAAAAGAATGCACCGGGCATTCTCATCCAGACCCTGTACCTTGGAAAGAGCAGCAGCCGCCGCGCCGAATCCCAGCATCCCGAACACGGTCACCGTAGACAAAAGCCCGTCCAGACCGTCCTGCAGGTTGGCCGAGTTGGTCATGAACATCACAACCAGCGTCATCAGCGGAATATAAACCCAGCCCAGATCCCAGGTTGTGTTCGTGAAGGGCAGCAGAATATCATGTCCCACATAAATGTAGCAATAAACGGAAAACACAGCGCCCAGCACCAATTGCGCCGCAATTTTCTGCTTGGGGCTCAACCCGTCATGGCGTTTTTTGACATCCTTGATATAGTCATCCGCAAAGCCGATGGCCATCGAGCCCAATGTAATCAGCAAAAGGGCAAACAGCCGGTTATCCAGAGAGAAGAAAACGCTTTGCTTTTCGGCATACAGCTTGATGGAGCAGAAAATCAGCACCAGCGTGGAAATGCCGCCAATCAGAACACCGCCCATGTTGGGTGTGCCCTGCTTTTGCTGATGCTTGGGTCCCAAATCATAAATCGTCTGCCCGAACTTCATTTTCTTCAGAACCGGCAGAAAAACAGGCATGAGAAGCAGCATGCAGGCCGCCGAAAGTCCCAGTATAATCAGACAATTCCAAATCATTGCTCCGTCTCCTTCAGTTCCTCCAGCAGCTCGCCCACCACAATCTTTTCATCAAACGGGCGCTTGACCCCCATGATTTCCTGATAGGTCTCATGTCCCTTGCCGGCCAGGATGATAATATCCCCTTCCCTGCCCATCTGCAGGGCATGCCTGATGGCCTGCCGCCGATTTTCGATGACGATATATTCGCCCCCCGTTTTTTTGATTCCCTTTTCTACTGAAGCCAGAATATCAAAGGGATTCTCCGTACGGGGATTATCCGATGTCAGAATACAGAAATCCGCCAGTTTCCCGCCGATTTCACCCATAATGGGGCGCTTTTGCTTGTCCCGGTCACCGCCGCAGCCAAATACACAGATAATCCGTCCCCGCACAAACTCCCGGGTGCTGGTCAATATATTTTCCAGCGCATCCGGGGAATGAGAATAATCCAGCACCACCTTGTAGGGGGTATGGGTTTCCAGCACCTGGGCACGACCGGGCACGGAGCGCACCTTGCCGATTCCCCGGGCAATCACATCAGGCTCCAGACCCAGGTTCAGGCAAACCGCCGAGGCGGCCAGAGCATTATACACATTGAACATCCCGGTCAGCTTCAAATCCACCGGATAGGACTCCCGTCCCAGCACAATCAGATTAAACTGCACGCCGTTTTCGCTGATTTCGATATTGCGGGCGGCCACATCGGCATTTTGTGCAATACCAAACCGGGTAAAGGGCACATCGGTAAAATCGATGATTTTCTGGGTGGTTTCATCGTCCACATTCAGGGCGGCATTATTCAGCCAGCCCCTGGTAAAAAAGCCTTTTTTGCACTCGAAATATTTTTCCATCGTGCCAAAGTAATCCAGATGATCCTGGCTCAGGTTGGTATAGCAGCCCGTTTCAAAGCGAATGCCGCTCAGCCTGTTCATGGCCAGGGCATGCGCCGAAACCTCCATCACCACAAGCTGCACCTTGCTGTCCGCCATTTCCCGCAGGGTTCTGTGCAAATCAATGGGGTCGGGGGTGGTCAGATTGCTTTTGAGAAACCGGCTGCCGATCATATTGCCCGTTGTGCCAATCAAGCCCACTTTGAAGCCTGCGTGCTCCAGTATGCCTTTAATCAGGTAGCTGGTGGTGGTTTTGCCCTTGGTGCCTGTCAGCCCAAGCAGCTTCATTTCCCTGTCCGCATGGCCATAAAAGGTTCCGGCCATCAGCGCCATGGCCTGCCTTGCGTTGCGCACAAGCACCTGGGGCACGGAGATATCCTCCAAAAACCGTTCCACAACCAGCGCACAAGCACCGTTTGCAACGGCCTGCGGGGCAAATTCATGGGCATCATGCCGGGAACCGGAAATGCAGAAAAACAGCGAATCCTTTGCCTCGCTGCGGGAATCCATATTCAGGCTTTGAATCTCTGCGTCTCCTCTTTGCTCAATCAGACAATCGCCCAGTTCAGAAGACAGAAAACTCAGCTTCATGCTTGCAGCTCCTTCATACTTCAGAAATAGATTGATATAAAACGGCGAGAAGGCCGCCGCTCAATCAACACGGCAGCCCTGTAAATTGCTTTTACTTGGATCCGCTCAGCAGGGTACTGCTCTGCTGGGGACGGGTCGAGGGAGCGGTAATATTATAGGTCGTTGCCGCTTCCTTCGGTTGCATATTCAATTCCTGGGATGCCCGGTAGGTAATTTCGGAGGAGTCCCTGACCTCGAGCACCTGCTGCGTCAGGGAAGCATTTTCCACCGTCAGATTATGGATTGACTGGGAAATTGATTCATTTTCCCCGGTCATGCCGGCGCTTTCAATCAGCCGGGGAACGATGAAGGCGGCCATCAGCACGAATACGCAGGACAAAACAATCAGCGCGTTCCTTGCGCTCACCGTAAAATTCCTGCGCGCCTTCCTGGCCGTCTGCTCATCGCAGCTGAACATCGAACGCCCGTCCGGGGTATTTTTCACATGCAAAGAGTTCGATACCGTAATCTTATACCCGGAATCCTTCCGGCCAAACTCACGATGCATTCCCTGATATTCATTTTTATCATCCGGAATAAAATATTTCTGACTGGCAAGCAGCATATCATCAGTCCTTCCTGCCGATTTGAGCCATAAACGCCAAGGGATCGGGGAAATCCAGGAACAGCTTTTCGTCCTCTTCCTCGCCGCACTCCGTGCTCACAACCCTGACATAGCGCTTCGAGCCGCTGATTTCCAGGTTTCTGGCATCACCCAGATATCTTTGGCGCAGCCTGACGGGCAAAAGCAACCGTCCCTGCACATCCGTTTCGGACTCCGGAAAGCTGTATTTATTGAAATAAGCAATCAGCCGCTCCATTCGGGCATCTTCTTTGAGCTTTTTCTCCAGTTCGTCCTGCTCATGAATCCATTCGGAAAGGGGATACAGGGCAATGGACTGAAAATCAGGGGAGGGAGCGCATACGAATTTCTCACCCAGACGGCGTCTGAAGCAGGCCGGAACGATCATTCGTCCCTTCCCGTCCAGCCCGTGGGTATAGGAACCGGAAAACAGGCAGTGGCTCGTCAGGTAGAGCTCTTCATCAGAAGAAACAGGCATAGTGGGGGCTTTTTCAGACGGGCACACCTCGTCCCTCATTTCCTCATCCGCCATTCTCTCACCCACCATCGCCATTAATCCACCACTTTTGTGGTTCCAGCCTCCACATTATGCCACTTTTTTTGATTAATTGCAACCCCATTTTCAATTTATCTCTAAAATTTTTTTGTCGTCTCCTCTCTTTCCGGGCGGATTTGGCGAAAAAATAAAAAAACCTGTTTGTTAAAATGTTTCGTTTCCAAAGGAAATCCCTATGATTCCGGTAAAAATATGTTGCAGTTATACAATATGCGAATAAGAATTTTGTAAAGGATTGACAAAAATTGACAATTTCATCTTTTGGGCTTTTGGTATTTTTGCGGCTGAATTGTCCCAAAGTCTCCGCCTTGCCCGGGTCTTGAGCCGGAAGAAAAGCAAGCGCTGGTCTTTACAATTGCCCAAAAAAGGAGTAATATGAAGCTGCTCCCGGCAAAGGGGCAGCAATCGCAAGGTCGCACTTATTATTCCTCTGAAGGAGATCTGCATGCGTTCCGCTTCAAGCATCGCTTTTTTGAAAGGTATGAGGGACGGCATTCCCATAGCCCTGGGCTATTTTGCCGTATCCGTTGCCCTGGGCATTACCGCACGAACCTCCGGCTTGACCGCTCTGCAGGCCACGCTGGCCAGCGGTCTGACTCTGGCCTCCGCCGGAGAATATGCCGGTTTTCAAATCATCCGGGAGGACTCGGGGTATCTGGCCATGGCGCTGATGATTCTGGTGGCCAATGCCCGCTATATGCTGATGAGCTGTTCTCTGAGCCAAAAGCTTTCTCCCACAACCCCCCTGCGTCACCGCCTGATGCTGGGTTTTGAGATTACCGATGAGATTTTCGGCATTTCCATGGCTTATCCGGGGCAGCTCGATCCCCATTACAGCTATGGTGCGCTGGCAGTGGCCGGCCCCGGCTGGTGTATCGGCACATGTCTTGGGGTCATTATGGGAAACATACTGCCCGCGCGCATCGTTTCTGCCCTGTCCGTGGCGCTGTATGGGATGTTTATCGCCATTATCATTCCCCCCGCCAAGAAAAATAAGGTACTGGGGCCGCTGATTGCCCTGTCCATGGGGCTCAGCTTTTTGTGCAGCAAGCTGACGTTGTTTGCCTCTCTTTCCTCCGGCACACGGGTCATACTGCTGACCGTCATTTTGTCCTCCCTGGCCGCCCTGCTTTTCCCGGTAAAGGAGGAAAAAAATGACCCATAACGTGCTGATTTATATTCTGATTATGGCAGGGGTTTCCTTCGTCATCCGTTCCCTTCCCCTGACGCTGATTCGCAAGCCCATCACCAACCGCTTCATCCGTTCCTTCCTATATTATGTACCCTATGTGACGCTTGCGGTCATGACCTTCCCCGATATACTGTATGCTCCTGATTCCGTTTGGGCAGGATTGCTGGCCTTGGTTGCGGGCATTGCGCTGGCGCTGAGCGGGCAGGGACTTTTGATGGTCGCGGTCTGCTCCTGCGCAGCTGTGCTGATCGCTGAATTCGTGCTTTGAAAAATCAATTTGAAGGGAGAATTTTCTGATGCAGATTACTCAAAAAAGAGAAGCGGACTGCCTGACAATCTCGCTTGAAGGCCGGGTCGACTCAGTTTCCAGCGGGGATTTTCAGGCCTATCTGGATGAAAATTTCACATCGGATGTGCAAAAGCTGATCCTGGATTTTTCCGGGGTGGATTTCATTTCCTCCAAGGGGCTGCGCATTTTGGTTTCGCTGTATAAAAATCTGAACGGCAGAAGCATGGTCATTCTGAAGCCCAATGCCTCCGTTCTGGAGGTGCTGCGCCTGTCCGGACTGCTGAATTTCTTCCAGATTGAGCAATGATTCGGCATTCGGGTGTCCCCTCCTCCCCCGATGTAATCGTGTATTATTGCACCGTTTCGGCGGATGATTTGCCGCTCTATGACAGGCTCTGCGGAAAAATCCAGGCATCCCGCCTGGAAAAAATCAACAGGCTGAGGTTTTTATCTGACCGGAATTTGGCTCTGGCGGCGGAGGCCTTGCTCATGCATGCCTGCGAAAGGGAGGGCATCGATTACCAAGGTCAGCACATCGAAACGAACGAATATGGGAAGCCCCGTTTCAGGGATTCCGCTTTCCATTTCAATATCACCCATTCGGGGAATCTCGCCGCCTGCGCCGTATCGGGCATCCCAATCGGCTGTGATGCAGAGCAAATCACCCCCCTGTCCCCCTGCGATCCCCTGCTGAGTGCATTGACCCCTGCCGAGCTTGAGGCCTTTTATGCCCATTCCCCGGGGCAGGAGCGGGATCGGTATTTCTTCAGGCTGTGGACAGCCAAGGAGAGCCTGCTCAAATGTGTGGGCACAGGGCTTTCCGCTGCGCCCACCGATATACAGCTTGCAGAGCAAAAAGGGGGTCTCTGCTATGCCCGGCACCCCTTTAAGGGCGATTTTTCCCTGAAGGAATGTGATTTGCAGCCCGGGTATTGCGCCTGCGTATGCCTGCCCATCCCTCAGGCGAGCCTCACGGGCAAATCAATCCGGTGCGACAGAGTCCTTCTTGATGCGCTGTAAACCCCTGTCCCTGCATAGCCCGCAGCCCTTTTCGGGATATTCTTCAGTCATTTCCCGATAATTATCCATGCTTTTTTGCAAAATTTTCAATTTCCTCTTGTAATTTTCCGCAAACTATGGTAGTATATCACTTGTTCATCTCAAGGGAGGTACTTGATTTATGACACTGGTTCTTCAGATTTTGATTGTGCTTGTTTCCATCGTTCTGATCGCTTCTGTCCTGATGCAGGACACCGAATCTGACGGCATGGGAGCCATTGCCGGCGGCAGTGAAACCTTCTTCGGAAAGAATAAGAACAGCTCCCTGGAAGGCAAGCTTGCGCTGATCACCAAGATTTCCGCTGCTGTTTTCGTTGTGCTGGCGATTGTCATGATGCTTGTTGCCTGACAGGCATAGGTCCGAAGCTTTACGGGCTGGTCATATTTACCAGCCCGTTCTTTCAGTACTTTGGAAAAGGTTGAGTCTATGATTGTATTGACGGCAAATCAGATCAAAAAAGCCTTTGGCGGCAATGAGGTGCTTCGGGACATCACCTTTACGCTGCAAAGCGGGCAGCGCTTGGGGCTGGTGGGGGTCAATGGATGCGGCAAAACCACCCTTCTGCGCATCCTGTCCGGGCAGGAAACCTATGACGGCGGTGTGCTATCCATCGGCAAGGGGCTTCGGCTGGGCTATCTGGCTCAGCAAAATCAGGTGCCGCCCGGGAAAACGGTCTATGAGGTGCTGGACGAAATTTTCGAGCCCGTCCGGATCATGGAGGAAAAGCTCCGCCGTCTGGAGGAGCAGATGGCGGATGCCTCGGAAATCGAGCTGGAAAGGCTCGGGGAAAGCTATAACCGGCTAAGCGATGCCTTTGAAAAGGCGGACGGCTACACCTATAAATCCCTCATTCAGGGGGTTCTGGTGGGGCTGGGCTTTACGAAGGAGGAGTTTGGCCGGGATGCATCCGTGCTGTCAGGGGGCGAAATGACAAGGCTTTGCCTGGCAAAAATGCTGCTGCAAAAGCCGGATATCATGCTGCTGGACGAGCCCACCAACCATCTGGATCTGGATGCACTGGCCTGGCTTGAAAATTATCTGCTGGATTGGCGGGGCAGTTTGATTGTGGTTTCCCATGACCGGTTTTTTCTGGATCGCATCTGCACGGGCATTGTGGAGATTCTCATGGGGGTTTCCGAGCAATATTCGGGCAATTATACCGCCTACATGTCCCAGCGTGAGGAGCGTTTCCAATCCCGGGAAAGGGAATATGATGCCCAGCAAAAGGAGATCGCCCGTCAGGAGGAAATCATCCGGAAGCTGCGTGCCTTCAACCGGGAAAAATCCATCAAGCGAGCCGAAAGCCGGGTTAAATTGCTGGATAAGGTGGAGCGGCTGGATAAGCCCACCGACGAAAAACAGATTTTTTTCAAATTCACGGCTGCCCGCAGGACGGGTGATATTGTGATGGATGCCAAGGATTTTTCCAAGGGCTTTGACGGAAAAACCCTGTTTGAGCATGTCAGCATTTACCTGCAAAGGGGGGACAGAGCCGCCCTGATCGGCCGCAACGGAATCGGCAAAACAACCCTGTTCCGGTGCCTGATTGGAGAAGAAACCCCGGATCATGGGTATGTCCGCTGGGGCGCCAATGTGGATATGGGCTATTATGACCAGCATCAAAAGACCCTTTGCAATGACAAAACGCTGCTGGATGAGGTGTGGGATGCCTTCCCCCGGCTGGATCAGACGCAGGTGCGGGCGGCTCTTGGGCAGTTTTTGTTCACCGGCGAGGATGTTTTTGAGCGAATCGGCACGCTGTCAGGCGGCGAAAGAGGGCGGGTGGCCCTGACCAAGCTGATGCTGCGGAAGGATAATCTGCTTTTGCTGGACGAGCCTACCAACCATCTGGATATGGACAGCCGGGAGGTACTGGAGGAGGCACTGGACGGGTTTGAGGGCACCATTTTGTCCATCTCCCATGACAGATACTTCATCAACCGCTTCGCCACCAAGGTGCTGGAACTGACCGAGCAGGGGATTTTATGCTATCCGGGCAATTTTGATGATTACCTGTCCGCCAAGGAACGGGAAAAACAGCCTCAGGTCGACCCCGCCCTTTCCGGAAAAACACTGACTGAAATCAAAAAGGAAAAGCGCCGGGATAAGGACGAAAAAAACGCCCGAAAGGCGCTCAAGGAGCAACTCATTCAGGCGGAAAAAGCCGTATCCGATGCCGAAAAGGCCCTCAGCGATTACGAAGCCTTTATGGCATCGCCTTCCGCCTATGCCGACCCGGCCCGGGCGGAGGAAATTGCCCGAACCTATCAGCAGCTCAAGGCAGATCTGGAGGAAAAATATACCCTGTGGGAACAGGCAGAAGCGGCACTGGAGGAGTAAAATCCCCTTTCCCCTGCCTGTTTCCTGCAAATTGTTTTACCGCATTACTCCAGAAAAAACATCTGATCCATCTCAGGCTGTGCCCCTGTTTCCGGATCCATTTCCAGAATCAGCACATCCTGCATATACGCATTCCAGCGATCCACAACCGGGCTGTTTGCCTGAATGCGGTTGGCATAATCCAGGCCCTTTTCGCATTCATAATAGCCAAACAGCTCGTTTCCGTCCGCCCAAATGGTATAATTGCAGATGCCCGCGTCCTTGAGCACCTGCTTCATTTCGGGCCAGATTTGGTCATGCCTGCGCTTATACTCTTCCTTCATCCCGTCCCTGATGCGTCCCCGCCACGCTTTTCTCTCCATCATTTTTCTTCCTTTCACGGCTGAACAGCCTGTTTGTCATTTGAAAGCCACACCATATTTTTCGGCGCAGGAAATCCCTTTTCCTGCTTTTTTATTTATTTTTTGCTCATTGACGCAGGGCAATTTTTATTATATAATGGTCATGAGGTTCTTTGCTGTATCCGAAAACATCACAGAAAGCGTGGATTTGAAAATGAAGAATGCAAACAAGCTGGTCGGAACCTATCCGGCAATCGGCATCCGCCCCATCGTAGACGGCCGCCAAGGCCCCATGCAGCTGCGTGAAAGCCTGGAAGGGCAGGTCAATGCCATGGCTCAGGCCGCCAAAAAGCTTTTTGAAGAAAACCTGACCTATTCAAACGGCGAACCCGTTCGGGTGGTGATTGCCAATCATTCCATCGGCCGTGTGCCCGAATCCGCCGCCTGCGCAGAGCAGTTCAAGCGGGAAAATGTGGCGATCACCCTGAGCGTCACCCCCTGCTGGTGCTACGGTTCCGAAACCATGGATATGGATCCCCACACCATCAAGGGCGTTTGGGGCTTCAACGGAACGGAGCGCCCCGGTGCGGTCTATCTTGCCTCGGTGTTGGCCACCCATGCACAAAAGGGGCTGCCCGCCTTCGGCATTTACGGTCATGAGGTGCAGGACAGGGATCAGGTGACCGAAATTCCGGAGGATGTCCGGGAAAAGCTGCTGCGCTTTGCCCGTGCGGCCATTGCTGCCGCCACCATGCGGGGCAAAAGCTATCTGCAGATCGGTTCGGTCACCATGGGAATCGGCGGCTCCATCATGGATCAGGCCTTCATGGAGGAATACCTGGGGATGCGGGTGGAAAGCGTGGACGAGGTCGAAATCCTGCGCCGCATGGAGGAAGGCATTTACAATACCGAGGATTACGAAAAGGCCCTGGCATGGACCAAGGCGCATTGCAAGGAAGGCCGGGATGACAATCCGGATTTCGTGGATTTTTTAGGCGAAAAGCGTGCCATTCGCTTTTCCGATGCGCAAAAGCAGAAGCAGTGGGAATTCACGGTCAAAATGTATTGCATCATCAAGGATCTGATGCAGGGCAGCGACAGGCTGCCCGCCGGCTTTGAGGAAGAACGGCTTGGGCATAATGCCATCGCCGGAGGCTTTCAGGGGCAGCGGCAGTGGACGGATCACTGGCCCAACTGCGATTACCCCGAGGCCCTGCTCAACTCCACATTCGATTTTACCGGTGCCCGGGAGCCCATGACCTTTGCCACGGAAAACGATGTGTTGAACGGCATCAGCATGCTGTTCATGCGCCTGCTCACAAACCGTGCCCAGATTTTCGCCGATGTCCGCACATTCTGGAGCCCGGAGGCCGTCAAGCGGGTTACCGGCTATGATTTTGAGGGGAAAGCCAAGGAAAACGGCGGCATCATCCACCTGCTCAATTCAGGGGCGGCCTGTCTGGATGCCTGCGGCGAATGCAGGGATGCGCAGGGCAATCCCGTTATGAAAAAGTGGTATGAGGTCACCGAGGCGGATATCCAGGCCATGACGGATGCCACCGTATGGTGTGAAGCCGGCTTTGATAATTTCCGGGGCGGCGGCTTCTCCAGCCACTTTGTCACCCGTGCCGAAATGCCCATGACCATGATCCGCCTCAATCTCGTCAAGGGTCTAGGGCCTGTTTTGCAGATTGCAGAGGGATGGTCCGTCAAGCTGCCCGATGAGGTGACCGACACGCTGATGGAGCGCACCAATCCCACCTGGCCCTGCACCTGGTTCACCCCCCGGTGCGACGGCAAGGAGGGCAGCCCCTTCAAAACGGCTTATGATGTAATGAACCACTGGGGTGCCAACCACGGTGCCATCAGCTACGGGCATATCGGGGCAGATCTGATCACCCTGTGCTCCATGCTGCGCATTCCGGTCTGCATGCACAATGTCCCGGCAGAGCAGATTTTCCGTCCCTCCGCCTGGAACGCCTTTGGCATGGATAGGGAGGGCGCTGATTACCGGGCATGCGCCGCCTACGGCCCTCTGTATCGCTAAGGAACTGCTGATTAAATCAGTTCGGATTTTCTCAAAAAATAGTCCTTCTTAAAAATAAGGTAATTTGGCACAATTTTACCCTCTTAACTGTGATAAAATATGCCTTTTCCGGGAAGGGGTCTGGGGAAACCCGCCTTTTCAGCATGAAAAGGCAGGTTTCCCCAGGAATTAACCAACGTTTCCCTAAATTTCGCAAAAAAATGCCCCGCATCAAGCGATGCGGGGTTTTTTGATGGGTCAGATGGGCATGGTGCCATCTTCCTTATTATACTGGGTCGGGTCAGCCTTGAGCTGCTTGGCCAAGCGGGCATCAAAGAACTTGGTGGCGACCTGCGGGAAGAGGGCATAGCTCAGGGCATCCTCCTCGCTTCCCGAATACTTGCGAACCGCCTGCCTGTACTGATCCATTTCGGGCTTCAGGTCATCGGCCGGGCGATGGGTAATGACCTTCTCATCCCCAATGCACTTCTTGCGCACAGCCTCGTCCACCGGGGCAGGCAGACGGCCGTATTCGCCCTTGAGCAGTCCCTTGGATTCCTTGGGAACCATCTTATAGCGCTCACCCGCCAACACATTCATCACAGCCTGCGTGCCGACGATCTGGCTGGTGGGGGTCACCAGAGGCGGATAGCCGAAATCCTTGCGGACACGGGGCACTTCCTCCAGCACGGCATAATACTTGTCCATGGCATTGGCCTGCTTGAGCTGACCGATTAGGTTAGACAGCATACCGCCGGGCACCTGATACTGCAGTGCCTTGGCATTGACACTCAGCACCTTGCCTGCATCACGCCAGCCATCCTTGGCCAGCCGGTCTGCCACGCCGCGGAAATGCTCTGCCAATTCGGCCAGAAGCGTTTGATCAAGCCCGGGATCTCGCTCTGTTCCTTCCAGCACAGCCACCAGAGATTCGGTGGCCGGCTGGGATGTGCCGCCGCCCAGCGGGGACAGGGCGGTATCCACCACATCAACGCCCGCTTCAATGGCCTTGAGCAGGGTCATGGAGCCTGTTCCGGCCGTATTATGGGTGTGCAGCACAATGGGCAGCTTGGTATTTTTCTTCAGCTTGGACACCAGAGAATAGGCATTATAGGGCAGCAAAAGGCCGGCCATATCCTTGATGCAGATGTAATCGGCACCCATGGCCTCGATGTCCTTGGCCAGCTTCACAAAGTACTCCTCGGTATGCACGGGGGACACGGTATAGCTCATGGCAACCTCGGCCAGACCACCGGCCCGTTTGGTGGCCTTGACGGCCGTTTCCATGTTACGCAAATCATTCAACGCATCGAAAATGCGGATGATATCGATGCCGTTTTCCACGCTCTTGCCGACAAAGGCTTCCACCACGTCATCGGCATAATGCTTGTAGCCCAGAATATTCTGGCCTCTCAAAAGCATCTGCAGCTTGGTATGGGGAAGTGCCTTGCGCAGCTGACGAAGCCTTTCCCAGGGATCCTCATCCAAAAAGCGCAGACAGGAATCGAAGGTTGCGCCGCCCCAGCATTCCAGAGAAAAGAATCCTACCTTGTCCAGCTTTTCGCAGGCAGGCAGCATCTCATCAAGCCGCATCCGGGTAGCCGCCTGGGATTGATGCGCATCACGCAAAATGGTATCTGTAATCAGCAATTTACCCATTTTCAAATCCTCCTTAACCAAACATACTCAGCAGCACACCCGCCGCAATGGCCGAACCGATTACGCCGGCCACATTGGGTCCCATGGCATGCATGAGCAGGAAATTACCGGGCTTGGCCTTTTGACCTTCCACCTGAGAGACACGCGCTGCCATCGGAACGGCAGACACACCGGCAGAGCCAATCAAGGGATTGATCTTGCCGCCGGAGAGCTTGTTCATCAGCTTGGCCAGCAGCACGCCGCCGGCAGTACCGCAGCCGAATGCCACAACACCCAGTGCGATGATTTCCAGCGTTCTGATGCTCAGGAAGGTGGAAGCGGTAGCCGTTGCGCCCACCGTGATGCCCAGACAGATGGTCACGATATTCATCAGCTCGTTCTCCATGGTCTTGCGAATACGGTCAACCACGCCGCACTCCTTGGCCAGGTTGCCCAGCATCAAACAGCCCACCAGACTGGTGGCAGAGGGCAGAAGAAGCGATACCAGAATGGTGACCACGATGGGGAACAGAATCTTTTCCCGTTTGGACACAGGGCGAAGCTGCTCCATAACGATTTCCCGTTCCTTCTTAGTGGTCAGCGCCCGCATGATGGGGGGCTGAATGACCGGAACAAGGGCCATGTAGCTATAGGCCGCCACGGCAATCGGTCCGAGCAGATGGGGCGCAAGCTTGCCGGTCAGCCAGATAGCCGTGGGGCCGTCTGCGCCGCCGATGATGCCGATTGCACCCGATTCAGCCGGGGTAAAGCCCAGCAGGGTGGCACCCAGGAAGGTCAGGAAGATACCCAGCTGCGCAGCGGCGCCCATAAGCAGGGTCTTGGGATTGGCAATCAGCGGACCAAAGTCCGTGCCTGCGCCCACACCCATGAAAATCAGGCAGGGATAAATGCCCAGCTTCACGCCCAGATACAGATAATCCAGCAGACCGGCGGAAATGGTCTCTCCCGCCGTGGCAAACAGCACGCCCGAGGCGGTATACACATTTCCCGCGCTGATGAATGCATCCTTCAAAATAATCATGGTATCGGCATTGTTGCCCGCCATGTATTCCATCACATAGTTCAGCGCAACCAGCGTATTGTCCTGAACACCGGTAGAGCCGGTAATCTGTCCCACAATATTCTGCGCACTGTCCAGCACGGCACCGGAAGCATTGACCAGATAGGTGGCCGCCTCATTGACCAGATTCTTCGCATCCACCAGCACAGCGCCGCCAAACAGACTCCAGTTGGCATGCCCGCCGGCGAACAGCTCCTCATGATATACATCCGCGCCCAGCAGGTTGGTCAGAAGCATACCAAAGGCAATGGGCAAAAGCAGAAGCGGTTCAAACTTCTTGACAATTGCCAGATACAGCAGCACACAGGCAATCAGCACCATCAAAAGCGTCTTGGGCTCCTGAATGAACCGTGCAATGCCTGATTCGGCCGCCAGGGATTTCAGCGTACCCAGGATGGATACGTTGGTTTCTTCCTCTTCCTGATTGAGCAGAGGATTTTCCCCTTCGGTCACCACATCCTGCACGCCCGCTGCTTCCTCTGCCACAGACCCTATATAGGTCAACAGGCAGAAAAGCAGGGCAAGCACAAGGGCAAGCACGCCCCGTTTTGTCTTTTTACTCATGGGTCATGCTCCTTTATTTCAGCCGATTACGCAAAGCACATCGCCGGAGGATACCGTCGCGCCCTTGGACACAAGCACCTGGCTGACCTTACCGTCCGCGGCGGCCATGATTTCGTTTTCCATCTTCATGGCTTCCAAAATGAACAGCACATCGCCCTTTTTGACAGCCGCGCCCACGGATACGTTAACGGCCAGAATCGTGCCCGGCATGGGAGCAGAAACCTTGGTGCCGCCTGCAATGGGGGCAGCCTTGGGGGCAGCGGCCTTGGGAGCGGCAGGAGCAGCCTTGGGGGCAGCGGGGACGGGAGATGCTGCAGAAGCGGCAGAAGCGGCCACTTCCTCCACCTCTACCTCATACAGATTGCCATTTACAGTGATCTGAAACTTACGCATATTCTTTCTTCCTTTCGATGTTTTTCAGCAATAGATCAATATTGATCATTCAAGTTCGAAGGTTTGATTACATTCTGCCATAAAGCTGCTGTTCCCGGCCGGATTTTTCCCAGGCAGCGGCATTGTGGATGCGCTTGACCCGGCGAACAACAAACCCGCCCTGCTTTTCGTCCCATACAGCGGCAACGGCGGCCGAAATCACGGCAATCAATTCGCTGTCATCTGCCTCTTCCTGTACGGTTTCTTCCGGCTGAACCGGAATCTGCTCCTTGGCAGGCAATTCCTTTTTCTCGGTCTTTTTGTTTGATGCCTCGTTAATTTTGCCCATCAGAATAATGAGCAGAATCAGCACGGCAAGTCCAAAGAATACAACCAGCAAACCAATGGCCGTTGTGGAAAGACCAAGCGTCAATTTCTCCATGCTCACGCCCCCTTACAGCGGCATATTGCCGTGCTTTTTAGGAAGCGTCACATCCCGCTTGGAGGAGAGCATTTCCATGGCGGCAATCAGCGCCTTGCGGGTATCCTGAGCCTCAATCACATCATCGGCAATGCCCTTTTGTGCGGCAGCGATGGCATCGCAGGACTTCAGATAGGTCGCCTGAAGCTTTTCCCGGTCGCCGCCCGCATTCAATTGCTCATCGCACAGCACCTGAACAGCCGCCTCGGCAGTCAGGGCGGACACAAAGGCATCCGGCCAGGCCAGACACACATCGGCCATGCTCTTGCCGGACAGGGCGATATAGGCACTGCCCACCGCATGCCCAATCAGCACAGCCAGCTTCGGGGCGGTAGCCTCTGCATAGGCACAGGCAACACCGGCGGCAGAGCGCATCAGCTTGCCCTGATTGGCGGGGTTTTCAATACTCAGACCATCCGTATTGACCAGCGTCACAATCTGCAGCCCAAAGCAATCGCAGAAACGCACAAACCGGGCAGTTTTTTCGCAGCCCGCAATGTCCATCCGCCCGCCGTCGAGGGCATAATCATTGGCAATCACGCCTGCACTGCGTCCGCCGATCCGGCACAAAACGGTGCGCACACTCCGGCCAAAGCCGGCATAAAGCTCCATCGTCTGCCCGTCATCCGCCAGTTCGCCCAGCAGCGCGCCGATATCACCCGCATCCGCCCCGTTCACCAGCCGGTTCAGATCCTCTCCATCGCACAAGGGGGCATCCTCCAGATTGCAGCCGGGCAGCAAATCAAGCAGACGCTGAATTTTCGCAATGGCATCCGCCTCATTTTCGGCAATCAGGGAAACGCAGCCCTGAGCGGCAAGCTCCTCGGCCTCCAGCGCCTTTCCGGTGACCAGAGCGGAATGTACAGCCAGCTTGCCCGTCTTTTTGACCAGAATCGTCAAATCGGCCGCCTGACTGATCAGCGCCGCCGCGCCCTGGCAGGGACCCATCACACAGGCAATCATGGGGCATACGCCGGACAAACGGGCCATGCAAGCCAGCACAGCGGCATAGGAATTCATCGCATCCATGCCCTCATCCAGCTTTGCGCCCTCCGAATCCAGCAGGGCCACCACAGGAGCGCCCGTTTTGGCGGCCAGCTCCAGCACCTTGATGATTTTTTCTGCCTGAGCCTTGCCCATGGCGCCGCCCAGACTTGCCTTGTCCTGGGCAAAGCAGTACACCGGGCGATCGGCCACACAGCCATATCCGCACACAGCGTTTCCGGCTGTCTTGAATGCATCCAGCTCTGCAAAGCTGCCCGCATCAAACAGCTTCATAATCCGCTCACGGGCGGTGTTCATACCGGCTGCATGCTGTGCAGCAACCCGTGCCGCATTCCCCTGCAGAATATTCTGCTTCAGCTCCTGCAGGGATAGCCTTCCGTCTTGTCTGTCCATCATTGTTCCTCCTGTTCGTATGAGATAATCCCTTCAGATTGTTCATTAAGCTCTGTTTCCATAGATTTCGGATGGAATTCAAAAGAAATCACATCCTCACCCATATTCTTTTATTCTACCTGTATACCCTTTTTTCCTGCCTGATGGTAAAAATAAATTTCAGGGTGGCACAAAAAACATTTTCCTTAAAAAAACCGGACTGAATTGTCTCAGTCCGGTCGTCTTTCAGCATATTTTATTCAATGCTTAACCCCGCTCACAGCTCCTCCGTCAGCATCAGGAAGGTCAGCCCCTGACCATAGGCGGTGGGACAGACAGGGATTTGGCGATAGAAGTCCAGGTCATGTCCCATGGGGGTGCCGTAGGACACGCCCTGCACAACCCCGTCCGGCTCAATCTGGCTCAGAACGCCCTGGACTGCCTTTTCGGCGCATTGTCCGCACTTTTCATCCAGCAAGCCCAGCCTCACGCCCTTTTTCAGCCCATAGGCAATGGCCGCCGAGGCGCTTGTCTCCAGATAGCTGTCCTCATGATCCAGCAGCGTATGCCACAAACCGGTCTTCTCATCCTGCAGATTGCACAAAGCCTTGCACTGCTCAACCCAGGTATTTTCGATCAGCCGGCGCACCGCATCCTTTTCATCCAGCCATTCGATAAAATCGATTGCCCCGGCGGTAAACCAGGAATTGCCCCGTGCCCAGAAGGCCTCACCGAAGTGATGCCGTCCGATAAAGCAGAAGCCGTGATACCACAGCCCGTTTTTCGGCTCATGCAGATACTTGATATGCAGAAGGAACTGATATTTCGCCTCATCCGTGTAATCCTTCCTGCCCAGCACAATGCCTGCCCGGTACAGGAACAGCACGGTCATGAACAGCGTATCATCCCACAATTGCTGCTCATTGGCCGAATCCGAGGTGATATGCCTAAATCCCCCTTCCTCCGTCCGGGGAAGACCCTTCATCACCCAATCAGACCACTCAATGATGGGCTTCAGATACTTTTCGTTCTTCGTTTCTTCATACAGGAAGCACAATGTGGTCAAAGGAGCCGCCGTATTGATGTTCTTATCCGGCAGACCCTTGGCAAAATGCCAGTCAAACCAGTCCTCCATTTTTTTGAGCCAGGCCTTGTCCCCGGTGGACTTATAGACTTTGTACATGGAATACATGGCCACACCCTGAGGCCATTCCCACTTTTCCATGGTGAAATGGGAATTTTTCTTGCCCTCCGGATCTCTGCCCATCAGCTGAGCCATCACCAGATCCATTGTTTCCAGCGTTGTCATTGTAATTTCCTCCTTATGATTATGTTTCATTTTCAGTTCATCAGATCCCGCACCTGCGCCATGGCAATCGCCAGTTCATTGGTGCCGGCCGCCCCGGAATAGGCCAGATAGGTCAGATTGTTGATGGCAGAATTAAGCGCCGTATACTGGTTGGAATAGGGACTCAGCGTATCCAGATAGGCATACGCCTGGTCAATCAAATCATAGGCGCTTTGCTGCAGACTGCCCGAGGATGACTGGCCCGTGTCATACCCCTGATTCCAATCATAGGACTGGGTATAGGCCGTATGCCAGGAGCAGATAAAGCTTTGCCAGTTTTGCTCATCCGTATAGGAATTCCCGGTCACCTTGAAGGTTGCAAAGGAGCCCAGATAATCCTCCAGCACGCTCTCATACTTTGTCCCGATAAACCGTTGCAGGGGATGCCCCTGGGGAATGATGATGACCCCCTGATACTCGGTATTGGTGCAGTAGGCGCTTGCTTCCAGACCGGATTCCGTGCATATATTGATGCCCACATGCATCTGGCAATCGGTGGTCGGCAGGGAATCCTTTGCCCAATAATCGGTCACCGTTCCATAGTCCATGGCATCGTTTTTGCAGGCCTCGGTAACAAGCTGTCCCGAAACGCCGCAGGTGGTGACCTTGACCAGCCCGTAATCGGAGGCACTGCCCTCCATGATATCCCGGTTGGACAGATTTTTGGCCGTATGAATGCGGCTCATGAAGGTTTGCCAGAGCTTTGCGGCGCTGTTGCCCCCCGTTGTTTTGGAGGAGAGCGCCTTATAATTGTCATGCCCGATCCACACGGTGGCGCAATACCAGCCCGTCATACCGGCAAAGGTCACGCCCTTCTGATCCGAGTTGGTGCCCGTTTTGCCCGCCACAGTCTGCCCGGATATTTTGGCGGATGTCCCCGTTCCCTTGGATACGGCATCCTTGAGAATATCGATGGTCAGATAGGCCGTGGAGGCCTTGAACACCTGCCGCCTGGTCTGGGATGCATGGCCGTCATAGATCACCTCTTTTGCGCTGTTGGCAATGCCAAGCACGGTCAGGGGCTGCTGATAAACGCCGCTGTTGCCCAAGGCCGAATAGGCGGCCGTCATCTCCAGGCAGGAAATGCCGCTGGAGCCCAAAGCCAGGCCAAAGGGGGTTTTGTTGATGTGCTTTTCCGAGATGCCAAGGCGCAGCAGATAATCGTAGGAGCGGTCAACCCCCACCAGATTCATCAGCGCATAGGCGGCCGCCGTGTTATCCGATTTGACCAGGGCAGTCCGCAGCGTTTCTGCCCCCCGATAGCTGCTTCCGCCGTAATTTTTCGGCCAGGTATCCTGACCATTGTCCCCCGTCCAGCCGGTCACCGGAACGGGGATGTTATACAATATGGTGCCCGCTCCCGCACCCATATCAATGGCCGGGGCGTACACGGACAGGGGCTTGATGGAGGAGCCCACCGGCATATTCATATCGCAGGCACGGTTCAGCGTCTTGCGCTGGGTGGGCTTTGTCCGGGAGCCCACGATTGCCTTGACCTCCCCCGTGCGGTAATCCATCACAACAGCCGCCGCCTGGGGCTGAATAATTTCATCGTATGTACCATCCGAATTCGTAGCCCGGTAGATTTGATCGGACGAGTCATTCAGTGCCGGATAATCGTCGTAATTATACAGCGTATCCTCCAGCAGCTCCTGTATTTCGGTATCGATGGCCAGATAGACCGAATAGCCGCCCGTGCGCAGCTCCTGATCCATTTTGTTGCGGTTTGCCGAGGTATCCTCCAGATTATTCAGCTGCAAAAGCACCTGAATGACCTCCTTGACGGCATATTCCACATAATGGGCGTAGGGGTACATTTCGTTGCTTTCGGGGGACTGTTCGGGCACATAGGCGGTGGACGGGTCCAGCGCCGCCTCGTATTCTTCCTTTGTGATGAACTGATTTTCATACATGCATTTGAGCACATAATCAGTCCGGTTATTGGTAACAGCCGGATAGTCGGTCACCGAGGTATCCCGCAGATAGAAATTCCGCCGGGGATTATAATAATAGGGATTGTTCGTCATGCCGGCCAGCATGGCGCATTCCCGGAGGGTCAGCTCGGACAAATCATCCTTGCCGAAATATCCGTAGGCCGCCACCTTCACCCCGTAATAATTTTCCCCCAGATAAATAGTATTCAGGTAGCTTTCCAGAATCTGATCCTTCGTATACATCGTTTCCAGCTGCATGGCCAGATAGGCTTCCTGAATTTTCCGTTTATAGCTTTGTTCCGAGGACAAAACGGTATTTTTAATCAATTGCTGGGTAATGGTCGAGCCGCCCTGCTGAGTACCCGAAACGAAATTGCTGATAAATGCGCCCACAATGCGCTTCAAATCAATTCCGTTATGCGTATAAAACCGGGCATCCTCCACCGCCACAAAGGCATTGCGCAAATTCATGGGCATGGTGGAAATGGATACCATCACCCGGTTTTCCGTTCCCTTGTAATCGCAAATCAGATTGCCCGATGCATCATAAATAAAGGAGGTCTGCGCCTGCTCATCAATCAGCGCCAAATCCAGCTCGGGGGCGGTTGCCATGTAGGCTCTTGCAATCCCCACCACTGCGCCTACCCCGCACAGGGACAAAATCAGCACAACAAGCAGCAGCATCCGAAAGGAATGCACAATAACGGCCAGCAAAAAATTGGGTCGCTTCGTGCGTTCCACAAACAGGCTGCGTTTTCTTTGCCTTTTGGGCTCACCCGCCGGGGCATCCGCCCCATACAGCTCGTTATATTCCGCCTGCCACTCTTTGGGCGGCAAATCCATCCGGTCGGCAAACTGCTCTGCCCCGAATCGTTCATCATTTCGTTTCGTTTTCATTTTCCGCAATATACCGGCAGGAAACCGCATAATCCATCAAAAGATAGACCAGCCTTTCCCCCGCTGCCTTTGATTTTTCTTCGCCCATCATGGAATGAGCGACGGTGGACTCGGTCAGGCGTACACACACGCCCTCTGGTGCCTCAATGGAGGAGTCGTTCATCAGCAAATCAACAATTTTTCCGTCCTTTTTGATGTACCCAAGCAGCACCATGGCATGCCGTTTGCCCGAACCGTTCAGCTTTTTGGAGGAATTGAAGTGAATCACAAGCCCCACATTCTGCCCATAGCTTTGCAGCGTATCACAGATTTTCTCCAGCTTCAGGTACCTGATTTCGTCCTCCGACATGCCCTTCTTTTTATTCTTTTTCACATAAGAAAGCAGGTCAATGGACTCAAAGGCTACGCCGTAGGCATTGCCCACCTTGCCCCATGCCACAAAATTTGTCCAGGAGGAGGGGCTTTTGCGGCCATTATTATTGACCGCGGTCACCCCTTGCACATTCTGAATAACGCCTGTTGCATTGCTGACCATCACCGCCGCGCAATGCAGCGCACACGCCCCGGTCAGTTCCTTTTTGGTGGAGCCCCGCCATACCGTGCCGCCTGAATAGCAGGTTTGGGGTACGACTACAACAGCCTCCTCCCCCTCATTCAGGGAAATCAGCGTCTCCACCTCATAAAACGATCCTTCTTCCTCGCTTCCTGCATAGCCCAGCAGAAAAACAGCAAGGAGCAAAACAGATAAAAGCTTTTTCATGAATCCTCGGAAAGGGGATCTCCAACCGGAAATTTTACTGCGCAAGGTCAATTTCCCGGTCAGAGGTCCCCTTTATTTGATTGAATCAGAATTGCAAATCGGCAAAAGCCTTCAAAAGCTTCACCGCGCCCTCCAGGTCACGCAGATCGACTACCTCGGTTGCGGAATGGACATAGCGGCAGGGAATGGAGAGAGTCCCCGTGGGCACGCCGCCCCGGGTGCGCTGAATGGCTGCGCCGTCCGTTCCGCCAAAGGGCAGAATTTCGCTTTGCGCAGGCACGCCCGCAATCTCGGCGGCCTTGAACATGGCATCCCGCACGGTGGGAGTAGCCACCATAGACCGATCCATAATCTTCACCGCAGCGCCCTCGCCCAGCTTGACGCAGGGGACCTTGGTTTCCGGGGTATCGCCCCAGGCGGTCACATCAATGCCCACGCCGATATCCGGGCTTTCGGCAAAAGCTGCCGTCATAGCGCCCCGGATGCCCACCTCTTCCTGGGTGGAGAACACGCCAATCACCGTGTTGCGGGGATTGTCCAAAGCAAGGAACAATTCGGCCAGCACGGCGCAGGCACTGCGGTCATCCATGGCAGGACCGGCCACCTGATGCTCACCCAGTTCAAAAATATCCGGGGCATACACGCACACATCCCCCAGCTGCACATACCGAAGGGCTTCTTCCTTGCTCTTTACGCCGATATCGATGAACAAATCGCCCATCTTGGGTTCACCCTGCTTGACCGGCTGGGACATGCAAATGCCGTTCGTGCCGTTCTGGAATACCACATGCCGGCCGTCCGCATTCTTGACGCTGACGCCGCCCACATTGGTCACCCGCAAAAAGCCCTCTTCCTCAATGTCCGTCACGATCAGCCCGATATGGTCCATATGGGCAGACATCAGGATGCGCTTGCCGCCCTCCTGTCCCTTTTTGGTGAGAATCAGATTGCCCATGGCATCCGTGCGCATGGTATCGAACTTGCCCTCCAACAGGCTCAGTGCATGGGCAGCCACATCCTGTTCCAGCCCGCTGGGACCATAGATTTTCAGGAAATCAATCAATGTATTTTTCATCATCGTATTATCCTCCGTCTCTTACAATGTTTGGGCAAAAGCCATGGAAAGATTGCACTGGGCATCGATATCACTCAATGCACAGACCGAGCTGGGGCCGTGGATATAGCGGCAGGGAACGGACAAAACACAGGTCTTTGCGCCCTTGCCCGCACGCTGATAGGCACCTGCATCGTTGCCCCCCGTAGTGCCCCGCTTGGGCTGATGGGGAATGCCCTTTTCATCTGCCAGGGTCATCATGGTATTGTACAGCTTTCTGTCTGCAATGGAGGCCGAATCCATAAAGCTGATGGAAACGCCCTTGCCGCAATTCAGGATTTTCCGGGTTTCGGGCACATTGCACATATCCCCCGAGGCGGTGCATTCCAGATTGATCACGATATCAGGCTGAATGGCAAACCCTGCGCCCAGAGCGCCCCGGCAGCCCACCTCCTCCTGCACCACAAAGGCGCAGATGATGTCACAGGCATAGCTGCCCTGCAAAATCCGCAGCAGGTTATAGCAGCCAACCCGGTCATCCAGCGCCTTGGCCGTCACATAGCCCTGCCCGAAGGGAACGAATTCGGAGGAAAAATACGCATAGGTGGCGGGCGAAACCTTGCCCAGGGCCTCTTCCTTGCTCTTTGCCCCGATATCGATGTACAGCTCATCAAAATGCAGCACCCGGGCGCGCATTTCCTTGGTCTGCAGATGAATGGCCATGGAGCCGATCACGCCGTCCAGCCCCTCATCGCCGATTTTCACATGCTTGGATACGCATACCCTGGGATCGATACCGCCCACGGGCTTGAAGGTAAGCAGACCCTCTTCGGTAGCGCCGGTAATGATAAACCCAACCTCATCCATATGCGCAGAGAACAAAAGCAAAGGACGATTCTGCCCGTCCGTGCCCTTTTTGCGGGCAATCACATTGCCCATGCGGTCGATTTTCACATCATCGGTATATTTTTTTGCCTCTTCCATAACGGCCCGGCGGACGAGCTTTTCATCCCCCGAAGTGCCGTTCATATCGCACAATGTTTTCAGTTCCATAATTGCTCCTCCCAGCTTTCATCGATCCGGCAAAGGTAGGCAGCCAGCAGCCGTGCGCCTTCCTTCAGCGCCTTCATGCTCAGCAATTCCACATTGGTATGCATGTATTTGAGGGGCAGGGAGAACAAAATGCTGGGCACGCCTTCCCGCACAATGGACAGGGCATCCGCATCGGTGGCGGTACGGGAGGGATTAACTGCCGTCTGCAATTCCACATTATTTTCTGCGGCAATCTCCTCCAGCTTTTTGCGCATAAAGGGATTGATGAAGGGTCCCTTGGCCGCCACAAGAGAATCCAGCTCATGGGTTCTGGTGCGGTCGGACTTGGGGGTATGGGCATGGCACACATCAAAGGCAATGCCGAAATCCGGATTGGCCGCAAAGCCCGCTACCTTGGCGCCATAGCAGCCGATTTCCTCCTGACAGGTGGCCACAAAGGTAATATCGGCGGTGGGGCGCATATTCATCAGATTTTCGGCACAGCGCAGCATAATGGCCACACAGGCCCGGTCATCCGCGGTCTTGGTCACATACCGGTCATTGAGCAGGCCGATCATGCGGGGTTCAAAGGTAATGTTATCCCCCACGGACACATACTTTTTCACCTCATCAGCGTCCATGCCCATATCCACGAACATCTCTTCCCGCTGATAATTCTTTTCGGCCTCGTCCGGGCCGGTCAGATGGGGAGCCTTTGCCCCCACCACACCCAGCAAATCCTTTTTGCCCCGCACGGTCACCCGCATACCGGGCATCACTCTGGGGTCAACGCCGCCCACAAAGGAGAAGCGCACGCCCCCGTCCTCCTCGATTTTTTCCACCATTGCGCCGATTTCATCCAGATGAGCGCAGACCATGACCTTGGGGCCCGTGCCCTTTTTGTGGGCATACACGCAGTTCAGCCCGTCAATGGACACCTCATCCACAAAGGGTTCAAAGGCTTTTGCGATGTATTCAGCCACCTTGCGCTCGTTGCCCGTTACGCCGGGAAGGGCGGTAACTTCCCTGAGAAAATCCTCTGTTCGCAAGTCATTCACCTCGTATTGATAGAATTATATCGCAAGAGACCGATCATTCCCACTTGGGATTGACCTCCTCCAGATAACGCAGCGTATCGCCGAAATAAAGCTCTACTTCCTCATCCGTCAGCTTCATCGCCGTTTGCAGCAGTCCAGGAATTTCCTTCGGCCGCCAGCGGGCATAATTTTCGGCAGCCCGGATGTTTTTCTGCCAATTGGTATAGGTCAGATTTTTCCACCGGGCAATGTGCCTGTCCAAAACCAATTCCAGCTGACCTTCCCAATAGGAAAAGACCGATTTGACATAAGGCCAGTTAAAGCAATCCCGCAACACATCGGATACCTTTGTCAAAAACTTCGCCTTATATTCCGGCACAGCCAGCAGCGCATTGAGCGGCTCATGCCGGAATCCCTGAATCTTCCCCTTGACAGACTTAATATAGTACTCAATGGGCGTTTTGTCAAGAGAATGGAAGCTGGCTTCCACATCAAACAGCAAATATTTCCATTTGCCCCCCGGCACCCGGTAGACACGCACATTGGTAAAATCGCTGTTGCCCAGGCAAATTTCAAAGGCGGCATGGGTAAACATATTATCAATGTCCAGATTTTCTTCTACATAAGCCAGGTTTTCCGGATCATTCAGGTCATGGGTCTTGCAAAAATCACAGAGCGCCAGCCAGTCCGTATTGTCCCCATGCTGGGTAAACTGGTCTGTTCCCGTCCGGGCAAGGATATCGATCTGGTCGATCTCCTCCTCATCCGTCACCCCCTCATACTGGGCAATCATGTATTTATTGATTTTTTCCCGGAGATTATAATGTCCCCAATATTCGCCGTTGATGTACACCTGAATGCACACCGCGTCCTGATACAAAAGTCCCTGTCCCTTGGCAAGGGATGTGCCCACCACATCCCGCAGCCGGCAGGCAAAGGCATCCGAGTTGGTGGAGCGCAGCAAAAGAGACTTATAGCTCGTATAATCACGGTTTGGGAAGGGATTGAACGAAAACTCGCTCTCCCCATAGGCCGCCCGGGCATACAGGGCAATGGATTTTTGCGTGTTCTGCCTGGCGGAATGCCCGGCCGCGGTGAAGGTTCCCTGCTGATTGATGAGGCAGGCGCCCGATGCATCAAAATATTCGATGTTGACCGGGTATTCCAGCTCCTTGTCATAATTGGGCACAGAGCCCGTCCCCTTGACCAAGGCGCCCGTCTTGGAATTGAACAGATATTTTTCATCCGTAATCAGGGAAACAACGGCAACAGGCGAGGAATCCCCGATAAAATAGGAGGCCGAAACGGTTTGTGATGAGACCGCCGTATCCGAAAATGCTCGGAGGCGCAGAACGCTTGTTTTTGTAATCTCCAGCCCGTTTTCGGGAAACGCCTTGGACTTGGCCGTGGGGGTCGAGCCATCCAGCGTATAGCGCAGCACACTGCCCGCCTCTGTTTCTGCCCGGACGGTGATTTTATCCTCATAAAATCCCCCCGCTGTGCAAATGACCGGGGCATCAAGCCGTCTGTCGTACACGGTTTTTTCGTTTTTCTTGCCCTTGGTATCCGTTTCAAAATAGCCGTATTCAGTGCCGTTCAGAGTAAGGCCATAGCTGACACACCCATACTGGGCGGGCAGCTTCAAAGTCTGGACTGTATTCCCCTCTGCATCAGACAGATACAGGGTTTCGCCCGATGCAGAAATCTTGAAGGGCGCATAAAATGTGGAATTCTTGCCGGGCGAAAGGGAATCGTCCCCCGTGCAATACACAATCAGGTAGCCTCCGGCCTTGATTTTTGTTTGACTGGGGAACACGAATTTGGCCGGATTTTTTTTGCTGTCGGACAAACACCAGCCGCTTAAATCCACCGTCTTTTTGCCGCTGTTGTATAGCTCGACCCAGTCATAGGCATGCCCGTCCGTGTAGGTGCCGTTTTGCGCCATCACCTCGTTGATGAGGATGTCCGCCCGGGCGCAGGCGCACATCAGAAATAAAAATAAAGCCAGAAAAAATTTTTTCATCGTCAATTGCCAATCACAAATACTTTTCGTTGATGGATTTTTTTGCTTCCGGGTCAATGTACTCCACTTCCAGCCTGTCATACGGGAAGGAATCCAGAAAATGCTCGGGCAGAAAACGGGTCTGAGAAAAGGCATCAAAGTCCCGCTCATGCCTGGGCAAAAGAACGGGCGTGGATAAATCCAGCCTGCGGCAAGCCTCCCCCAGGGCTTCCTGCCAATCTTCATGGCTGCAGGGCTGCATAACATCCTTTTTGATGTGTGTCTTTTCCATCACCCTCACCCAGATTCCGCTTGCCAAGTGCCTTCACCGTCCCCCATCAGATTGTAAGCTCATTATCCCACAAAGTAACCTGTTTTGCAAGTAAAAATTCTGTAAATATATTGAATAAAAGCGGGGTTTCCCCCGCTTGTATTCATTTGATTGCTCAAAAATCAGATTTCACGAAAGCTTGCTGCTGATTTCCTCGGCGGATGCGCAGGTCAAAAAGAGTTCGTCCAATTGCCCGCTGTTTTCCTGACAGGCCAGCATTTTTCTTACTTTATCGGCCGCCTGCTGTTCCTCCTGAGTCAGCAGCAAATTGCCGTGCAGCGTTCTGGAATGGGCAAAATCAATCCGTGCCTGCTTGCCCTCTGTCACAATACGCCACTCCGCATTGGCCGCGCCCCGCAATTCCTTGATAATCGTATCACCCACCGGGTCATCCGTCCGTCCGGCAATCCCCAGCACGGTCAGACTGCCCCCTTCCCGGATGGTACGGGCACAGCCAAACAGCCGCTTGATGCGATTGACCACCGCCGCCGGCAAGCCGCAGGGCAATTGCCTGGCCCCGTCGGGCAGGGACAGGTTATAGGCATTGGCCAGGCGAATCATATTATCCACCACAATCACCACATCCTGCTTTTGCTCCACCAGGCGCTTGGCATGCTCAAAGCACATCTCCGCCACCGTCACCTGATCCTGCGCGGACAGATCGATATTGGCGCATTGCACCTTGGCCTTGAGCCTTTCCTTCATCAGGGTGGCCTCCTCGGGCTTCTCATCAATGGACAAAAGCATGAGCGAGGCAGCGGGATAGTTGGCCGAAATGGAATCAATCACCGCCTTGCACAGCAAAAAGGAATCGTTTTTTTGCTGATTGACGATTAAAAGCCTTTGCCCGAATCCCAGGGGAGCCAGCAAATCAATCTGGCGCAGAGCCAAATCCGGGGCAAGCCTGGAGGACAATGTGATCCGCTTTTTGGGATAAATGGCGGTCAGATTGTCAAAGGAGGGGCGATTTTCACTGCCTTCTGCCGCAGAATCATTGATTTTGGAGATAAACAAAAGGGAATAATCCTTTTCCCCGTCCCGCAGGGGACGCTTTTTGCCCTCTACATAGTCCCCCCTGCGCAGCTTGAAGCGCCGAACCTGGGAGGGCGATACATACACATCCCCCTGACCGGCCACCAGTCCGGCCGTATACAGCACGCCGCTGCCATCCTCGGACGGAACAAAATAGCCTGAGGTGTCCTGGCAATCCCCGTTGGACAGCAAATCGCTCAATCCGCCCCGCAGAGGATCCTGCTGGGGCTGGGGAGCGGCAGATGCAGGCACCTGAAAGGGAATCTGCTGGGGGTAGGAATAATCCCTGCGGTTATCGGGCATCATGGGGCGATAGGCGCCGGAATCCTGCTGCGCCGCGGGCGTGCGATAGGGTTCATGCCGCTGCTGACCGGGCTGATAGCTGTTGGGCTGATATGCCTTGGGATTATGCCAGGCACGGGAGCCCTCCGTTGTGAACACCGGCCCCTTGCTGGGCAAGGGATTTTCCGGGGATTGAGGACGGGGGGCAGGGGTCGAAACGGGCGATGGAGAATAGGAGGGGGGGAGCGTACGGGGCTGTGCCGGGCTGACGGGCAGGGCATCCTCATCTCCCCAATCGTCGTCATCGGCAATAATCGAAGCCGTGCGAAGCATCGAGGTCTGCACGGGGGCTTTCGGAGGTTCTTCCTTTTTAATCGGCTGGTCTGCCGGAGATTTTGCCGCACGGGCGGCATTGAGTTTATCCACAATGCCCTGTTTGGAAATTCCTGCGCCCAGGGGCACACCCATTTCCTTGGCAGCCTTGCGCAATTCCAGAACGGTCAGTGTTTCAAAGTGTTCAACATTTTCGTACATGGTCTGTATCCCCTTCTATGGTTTGCTGTAATAAATTTGCAAATCGCAAGCGGCATCAATTTATGCTCTTGCCACGATTAGATCACGCATAATAGCCTGTTCTACCCAATGCTCAAAGCCTTCATAGGGAGGCCCCAGGACACAAAAGCCCGCCTTGGTCAAATCATCCGCCAGCGCTTCCCTTTTCAGCGTATACCGGTTAAAGGCCAACACGGCCGCCCCGCCGGGAGCCAGTGCCTGATGCCATACGGGAAGCGCATCATGCAATAGCCCTGCAAAGGAGTCGGTTTTTTTGTTTTCCAGGGGCGCATGCTGCACGCCATAGGGCAAATCAGCCACGAGCAATGAGAAGCTGCCCTTTTTGACGGCCGGAACACAGTCCCTTGTATCGGCGCACAAAAAGGACATTTCCCTGACCTGTTCTGCCCCCTTGATGCGGAATGTGGTTTGGGGCGCGCTGCCCTTTTTCAGCGTACGGGAGGAATTTTCCGTCTGAAAGGATATTTTCTCATACTGGAAAAAGGATTTGGCAAACCGGATTCCCTCTGCAATATCGTTTTTGTCCCGGTCAAGGCCGGTGCAGGAAATGCCCATTGTCAGGGCGGTAAACAGCGTTGTCCCCCGCCCGCACACAGGGTCGAGCAAAAGCATTTCAGGCTGCCTGGCACGGGAAGCGCTCAGGGCCAGATTGATCAGCAGCCGGGTAAAGGCGGGCGATGTTTTCCCCTTATATTTTTCCACTCCCGGCATATAGGCAGGCACAAAGGAAGGCACATCCGCCGCAACCGGCTCAAAGCCCTCCTGCTTTTTGATGACAGCCAGATACAAGCAGGACAGCGTACAAAGAAAGGGCAGCAAATTCCCGCAATCCTCATCCAAAGAAACCTCCAGATAATCGGCTGAGGCGAATCGCCCCGCCCGCACCCTGGGTTCCAATCCCCTGGAGGACAGCATGCAGCGCATTTCCTGCTCGCTCAGCTTGAGCGCGGACTGCTGATATCGGACATTCTCGTGAGGTTTCAACAAAAAAATATACTCAGGCAAAGCTTCAACCACCATTAACAGAATCAAGAGTTCGTCTGCTATTATATCAAAAGCTTGTCAAGAATGCAATAGCCAATTGGCCGCCTCATTCAAAAAAATACCAAATTTCTCCGCTTTTTTTGATGAAAAACGAATAAAATGCCCTCCCCCCGGAAGGAAGGAAGGCATCCATTGCTTATAAAATATGAATGAGCACCATATACAGCCCCGTGCCGGCCATAATGCTGACGATGGTATTGCGGCCGAACCACTGAATCAACCCGGTGGCCGCCCCGCACAGCAGGGCAGGAAGCAGTGCCGCATCCGATGGCTGATAATCCTTGAAGCAATAAACAACCAGCAGACCCATCATGGCCGCAGGCAATACCTTGCCCAGATATTCGATCACCGCCGGAAGCTTCTTCGTGTTTTTGAAAATCAGAAAGGGCAGAAACCGGCTCAGCCATACGGTCAGCGCCAGCAGCAAAATGGTCATCAGGCACTGTTCCTCACTCATGCTCCATCTGCCTCCTTCCGGCCAGCAGCGCAGCCAAAATCCCCGCCATGGCAATCAGAATAAAAGAGCTTTTCCCGGCAAGAAGCAGGGCGGCCAAGGTGACACCCAATCCGATTGCGCCGCTGATTTTGCCCTGCCTGGTGCGCAATTGCTCGGTATACAGGGCAACGAACAGCGCAGTCAGCGCAAAATCCAGCCCTTCTGCATCCAATTGAATCACACCGCCAAGCACCGCGCCCAATGCCGTACCGGATACCCAATAAAGAAAATTCAGCCCGGTCACGCCCGTATAAAATGTGCCCGGTGCGATGCCCTTTGGCGTTTCGTTGACCGACAAAATCGAAAAGGTCTCATCCGTCAGGCCGAAAATCAAAAAGGGTCTGATTTTCCTTGTTTCCGCATACTTTTTCAGCATGGGAATGCCGTAAAAAATGTGCCTTGCGCTGAGCATCAGCCCAACCACCAGGCATCCGATGGGATCAAAGGCAGCCGAAAGCATGGGGACGGCCGCATATTCCAGCGCACCCGAATAGATGACCAGGCTCATCAGCACGGGCATCCACGCAGGGAATCCCTTTGTGCGCATCAAAAAACCAAAGGCGAACCCCAGAAAAACATACCCCGCCAGCACCGGAAGGGTATAGCGCAAAATTGTTGTGAACTTTCCCTTCATTTTCTTCAGAACAAATCCAGCATGCTGTCCAGATAGATTTCCTCCCGGACACGCAGCTGGCACTCCGGTTTCGTCATGTAATACAGCAAAAATTCCAGTATAAGCGCGCTGCCCAGGGTGCGTCCCTCTATTTTGAAATGGGCATATCCCATGGGCAAATACACCTTTTGAATATCCTCAATCCCGATAAACCCCGGATTTTCCATGGCAAGGGAAAACCGGTATCCCCCCTGCCCCTTCAAGCCCCGGCAGAAATGCTCTGGCCCGTCCTGTCCCAGATTTTTTCTGCTGACCGCCTCATAGCAGGCTTTTCTGTCCCGGCAATCAAAGGCACAGCACTCATTGCACAGGAATTCGGTCTTCCCCTTCAGCGCATCGGGCAGGGCTTCCCACCGCTCAAGTGCCTTATTCAGCCGAAAATCAGGCACGGCAAAGCGGAATTCCTCTCTGGATACTTCAGCCAGATAGGCATCAAACTCGGTCAGCACCTTGGTAGTGGAAGAAATAAAGTAAAAACCCGGATATCGCCTGCGCAAATAAGACAGCAGCAAATCCGAATGCAGGATAATCCCGCATGGCGGCGCGCTTTTTTCAAACAGCTCGCACAGCCTGTTGCACCTTTTGTCCTGCAAATGCTCTTCCCGCAAAAGGGAATTGCTGAAGGTCAATCGGGGGGATATGCCGTATTCCTGCACCAGCTTCAGCACATCCTCTGCCCGGCTGTCCCCAAAGCCTGCCCGTCCGCCGCCCCACAGGCAATCAGCCGGAGCACCGTAAATCGACCCGATTTGGCACCATTCATAGAAATATTCCGGGTGCTTGCGATAAAGGGGCAAAAAAGCCCGGTACAGCGCCTCAAATTCGAATAAACCGGGCAGATGATAGTACGCTATTGCCTTTTTTCCATTCATTTCCTGCATTTTGTTTACAGCAAAACAGGCACAGGCATCCCCGGTTTGGTGAATGCCTGTGCTTTTTCATTTAGTCTGTCAGGGCTGCTTTCCGATATAGGCCAGAATACCGCCGTCCACATACAGCACATGGCCGTTGACGAAGTTGGATGCATCCGAGGCCAGGAACACGGCAGGGCCCACCAAATCATCCGTTGTTCCCCAGCGCCCGGCGGGCGTTTTGGAGATGATGAAGGCATCAAAGGGATGCCGGGAGCCATCCGCCTGCCGCTCACGCAAAGGTGCAGTCTGAGGCGTTTCGATATAGCCCGGGCCGATGCCGTTGCACTGGATATTCTGCTCGCCGAATTCGGAGCAGATATTGCGGGTCAGCATCTTGAGACCGCCCTTGGCAGCGGCATAGGCGGACACCGTTTCCCGTCCCAGCTCGCTCATCATGGAGCAGATGTTGATAATCTTTCCGTGTCCCTTCTTGATCATGGAGGGCAGGCAGGCCTTGGACACGATGAAGGGGGCATTCAAATCCACATCGATGACCTTGCGGAAATCGGCAGCGGACATATCGCACATGGGAATGCGCTTGATAATCCCGGCATTATTCACCAGAATATCAATCACGCCCACTTCCTTTTCAATGGTCTGAACCAGTGCCTGCACAGCCTGCTCATCGGTCACATCGCAGACATAGCCCTTGGCCGGGATGCCCTTTTCGGCATAGGAGGCCAATCCCTTGTTGACCAAATCCTGATTGATATCGTTGAAAACGATGGTAGCTCCTGCTTCATACAGACCGCAGGCAATGGCAAAACCGATTCCGTAGCTGGCGCCGGTTACCAGGGCGATTTTGCCCTCCAGAGAAAACATATTGCTCATTTGATTCACCTCATTTTTTTATTTCGGGAAAGATATTCAAAAGCTCAGGGAAACCGGAAACAAAGCAGTCCGGCCTGTTCTCGTCGGTTACTTCCTGAGGCTTGGCACCCGGATGCCGCATCCCCACGGTCATGGCCAGTCCCGCCGCCTTTGCGCCCACGATATCCCTGTTCAGATTATCCCCGACGAAGGCAGTATTTTCGCCCCGTTTCCCGCACTCGGCCAGGGCATAGTAGTAAATCGCCGGATGGGGCTTGCGAATCAGGCATAGGGAGGACTGCTGCACGGTCTTGAAATAGGGGCGCAGATGATCCTGGTCCAGCCATTCATCCACCTCGCCGACCCCTACCAGGTCACTGACAATGCCCAGCGTATAGCCCCGGGCATAGAGCTCCTGAACCGTCTGAATGGCACCGGGGGCGACCACCCGCTCCCCCTTGGTTTTGCGGTAGGCATAGGTCATTTTGGCCGCATTTTGCTCGACCAGTTCCCTGGGATAGTCAAAGGCCAGCCACCTGGTCCACAATTCCTTTTCCGGTGCCTCGCAATAATAGGTCAGCGCCCAGGCCCGGTACTTGTCATAGCGGGGCTCGATGACTTCCTTATAGAATGCAACCGGGTCTGTGTCCACCCCCAGGCAGTCGCAGATGGTTTTCTTGGCGGCATACTGATACTGCTCGTCCTTGCGAATCAGCCGGAAGGTATCCCCCAGATCAAAGAAAATGGTATCAATCATCGCACTTCACCCCCTGCAGGCGGTCAATTTCCAGTATCTGCGGGAAGCGGTGAATGATCAGATCCGGCCGGTTTTCATCGGTGATTTTCTTTGTCTTCAGCTTTTCCTCATCGATGATCAGCACATTCAGCCCGATATTCGCGGCCTTTGCGCCTGTGATATCCCGGTTCAGATTATCCGCAATGGAGGCGCATTCCTCCGGGGCAAGCCCCAATTCCCTGCAGCCGATCAGGTACATTTCGGGGTCAGGCTTTCTCAGATGCCATACAGAGGACAGCACGACCGAATCAAAATAGATGTCCAGCCCGTCCTCCTTCAGCCAATCGTAAATCTCATTTTCACCGATCAGATTGGAAATGATGCCCAGCTTATAGCCCCGTTTCTTAAGCTGCTGAATCACCTCCACGCCGCCCTCCACCACATGGCGTTTGCCGTTGAACTGGCGGTACTGATAGGTTAATTCATGGCAGATTTTCTGAATTTTGTCCTTGGGCAGCTCGGGCAAAAGCCACTTGGCCCACAGCTCATAATCCCCGGATTCCTTGTTTTCGCCCAGTGCCCAGACCCGGTAATTATTCTTGTAGCGTTCCTCCACCAGATTCATGAAGCTTTCCGGATCGGAAAATCCGGCCAGCGCAGCCATCCGATCCCGTGCGGCCAATTCATATTCCGGAATGCGCTCTGCAATGCGCAGCGTTCCGCCCAAATCGAAAAATACGCCCTTAATCTGTGTCATCAATCATTCCCTCCGCGGAAACAAATCCAGCAGCTCGGGAATGGAGCGGATGGTTTTATCCGGCAAAACGGAGGGTGCCTTTCCCTCCCTGTCCGCCGTTCCTGCATCCTCAAACAGCACCATCATGCCATAGCCGGCATTCACGGCACCCTCCACATCACGAACCGGGTTATCCCCCACATAGGCACAATTTTCGCACTTTGTGCCGGCGCACCGGGCAGCCAGACGGTAAATTTCGGGGTCGGGCTTGCGCAGACGCACCTTGGAGGATAAAATCACCGTTTTGAAGCAATCCGCCACATGCGCCTCGCACATCCAGTCCGGAATTTCGGTTTCGGTGATGGTATTGGCGATAATGCCCAGCTGGTATCCCCTGTTTTTCAATTCCCGCAGTGTCTCCACCGTGCCTTCATGGGCAAAACGGCGGCCATCATGGTCACGCCACAGGCGGGTCAGCCGGGCAGCATTCTTCGCAATCACATCTGCCGGATAATCTGGCAAAAGGTACTGCAGCCACAGCTCCATCTCACTGCAGTCAATCAGCGCCGTCTTGGCATACTTGCGATATGCCTTCCAGTTTTTCTCAAGCTTTTCGAAGAAAACATCATGGCTGTCCGTTGTCTGCACCAGGCGCATCAGCTCATCCTCGGCCGCCCTGGAAAATTCCTTGTCCTCCGCTACATACCTGAGCGTGGCGCCTACATCAAAGAAAATCGTATCAATACCGCCCATTTCAAGCACCTCTTTTTATGACGGCTAGGCCGTTTATGGTTACATTATACCAAAGAATATTCATTTCGTCAACCCATCAGTTATTCAATTGAAATTGCCCGGAACTCAGGCATTCGGCCTTTCCTTATTTTTTCTGAAATGGGTAAACAGGTTATACACCACGGCAGAAAGGCCGCAAAAGCCTGCAATCACGGCACAGGTAAAGCTTTTGCCCAGATTCAGAAGGTCGCCCACCAGGGGAGAGCGAACCGTGGCAAAAATTTTATCCATCATGCTGACGGCAAGATCGCCGTGTGCCACCGAAATATTTTTCTTTTTCGCCAGGTCGGGCCACAGCTTATTCCAGCAGGGGGAGTTCACCTTATCGGCAATCGATATAAAGAACAGGGCACATACCGCCCACAGCGTGCTGCCGTTGATGAAAAGCAGTCCATAGATAAAGGCGGCAACGCAGACGCAGCTTACGGCCATGCGCTTGAAGCCGTATTTCTCCCCGCCCTTGTAAATAAGGGGCGCCATATAGAAAACAATGGCATAGGCCGAGGTGGAAACGGTGCTGATGAAGGATTTGTTAAAGCCCTTTTCCTCCATGAAAAGCGGGAAAATAATGGATTTATAGGTGGTAGACAGGCTGAGGGGGAAGATGATGCAGATAATCAGAATCCACACATCGGGCACAGACAGAAAACGCATGGCGGAGTGCAAACCGGATTTTGTGCCGTCCGTGGTGGGGACAGCATAGGAGACCTCGGTCCAGGCAGCTTCCTGCTTCCCTGACATGGCAATCACCAGCATCATAATCAGCACGATAACCAGCGCAGCCGCCAGAACATAGACTGCCGCATTGTCAAAAAGCGTAGCGGCATAGCCGGCGGCAAGTCCGGCCAGGGAGGAGGCGGCAATCCGGTCGGCCGTTGCGGCATGAACGGGATGAGTCCTGCGGGAGGCTTCCCCCTTTGTTCCGGAAACCATTTGGCCGATTGCACTTTCTGCCGTACCAAGAAGCAGTGTTCCCAGAGCAAAGCAGATAATGTAGGGGGCAAACCGCCCCTTCGTCACAAAATAGCCCGTTGCAAGGTAAGCGGCGGCTGACAGGATGGAGGTGGCAAGGGAAATCCTCTTTTTGCCGAACCGTCTGGAGAATAAATAGAACAAACAGGTGCCGATCAGGCGGCCGAAGCTGCTGAGCGTTGCAGGCAAAATAATCAGCAGATAATTGCCCGCATCCGGCGTTGAAGCAAGCAAATCCTTGGCAACCAATGTGGAAACAGAGGTCAAAACGGTGCTTGCCGCTACCAGCATGAATTTAAGCGGGCGGGACAGGGCATGAAGCCTGCCGGGATCCCCCTCGGCCCTGCATCTGCGATAGGAGGCGAAGCATTTTATCCAGGTATGTGCTTCGGTCAGCAGGAAGGATATGGAGATGGCCGCCGACAGCAGCTCAAAGAAAATAATCAAAATATCCTTGAGCTGGTCGCCCTGAAGAAAGACATAATCGGTGAAAACGGTGACGTAGCAGACAACATCCCCTTTTTCATCATAAACGGGGGCAGCGGCCGCAAGGCTTGCTCCGTAAAAGCTATTCACCGTGACAGGGGAAACAGTATCCGTCTCAAGCTCAATATCCAGATTGTAGGCCGAACCGATCTGACAATTGTAATCGAGGGAAGCGATATATTCGATTTCCCGGCCGTCTGTCACATCCATCAAAAGCGCTGTCACGGAGAGGTTATGCTCCCTTCCGCTTTCCGTCACAAAGGACAATTGCTCGCAGAGCCTGCTTTCAATTTCATCCGGGATCCGGCCGGTTGCATGGTAGGCCTCCATGGCCAAAGAGGCATCCTCCCCAATCGAATCAGCCATCATCTCAGCAGTAAAGCATAGCACATTTTCTTCATTTTCCACGGCATTCCTCTCCAGCCGATTGGAATACAGAAGCACAACGCCGAGGATAAATACAAACACGACCACGGATATGCCCGCAAGCCGGGCCTGCCGGTTATTTCGGGATTCACGGGTGACCGCCCGGATTTTCCGGATGATGAGAAGGGGAAGATTCAGCCCGATCACCAGAATGGCCAGCCAGAAAAGCAGGCTTTTCACAATCAGGAAGGGCGTGCAGGAAAATACGGTGCCCTCGGAATCAAACAGAGTCACTCCGCTCCAGCCATTTTCCGTATGCTCAAACCCAAGAATCTCATACCGGTAATATTCATCGCTGAGCAATTGCGTGGGATTGCTGCCGACGGTCTGATAGATACAGCCGTAAATATCCGAAGCAATCAGCGTATCATTTTCCTGATCATAGGTCATGCAAAGCAGTGCCTCACCCAATGCGGCATTGGGAATGACCCGAACGGGCGTCTCGGGCAGTGCATCATTTTTATCAAATAAATCAAAGCAATAAAACTCAGCATCCACCAGATTATCCGCCCTCCGGACAAAAAAGCCCCCCTCATCCGTCAGGTAGATGCAATAAATATTCGTATAAGTTACATGGGGCATGCTGTCATCGTATGGAAGGACATAGACCGTTTCCTGCTTTTCGCCGTTCAAATTATATTTTACAATCCTGTCCTCCGTAACAAAAATGCCGTCTGATGCGGATTCCAGCACATAAAACCCGTCCTCGCAGGGCACGGCATTGGCGTAGGTCATCGTATCTGTATTAAAAAAGGAGCTGTATAAAATGGTATTGACCTGATTTTGTTCATTGAGAACCAGCAGGCGGCTGGAGCCGTCATCGATGATTAACCGGCAATCGCCTGCACAATCCCAAACGACCTCCTCCGCCTTGATGGATAAATTCCACGGCAAAGGAAGCGTCTGCCCCAGCAGGGAAAACACAATGGCCAGTGCGGCGAGAATACTGATAAAAAGGGCAAGATTGCATTTGGAAGGCCGCGCGCTCTCAGTCCGATTCATTGAAAAAATCTCCTGACAATTCAGTTCACTTTCATCCGATACCCCTTGGGCAGCCGGCGAGGAAGCAAGCCTATCCTCCGCCCCGGTTAACGCCCACCCATCATACCACAAAATTCACAGAAATGCCACACAAATTTTAAGGAAACGCTGATTAATTCCTGGGGAAACCTGCCTTTTCATGCTGAAAAGGCGGGTTTCCCCAGACCCCTTCCCGGAAAAGGCATATTTTATCACAGTTAAGCGGGTAAAATTGTGCCAAATTACCTTATTTTTAAGAAGGACTATTTTTTGAGAAAATCCGAACTGATTTAATCAGCAGCTCCTTAAATGGCTTTTATGCAAATAAAATCTGCTGATTTTGCTGGACAGGAAAATGAAATGCTGATATAATAGGGATCGGCAGGAAAGGAGCGGGGTGGATGAGCATGCAGCGGTTTTTAAGGGGATTGTGCTTTGCGCTTTTCTTGCTCCTTTGCGGGCTGTCTGCATCGGCACAAACGGATGTGGATACGCAATCAGACAGGGGCATTGTCATTCAGCCCGCCGGGCTTAATGAGATACCGGAGGGCTATTCCCCCACCACCGGACGGCTTTTGAGCGAGTACGCCGATGTTCCTGCGGAATGTACGGGGCTTGCCGCTACCGGGAAATACACCCCCATGCTCATTCAGATTGACAACACGGACGGCGGCGTAGGCTATCGCGCTCCATGGGGAAGCGAATATGCCGATGTGGTGTACGAAACGCCTCTGTACCGAAGCGGGGTCACCCGCATTTCCATGCTGTTTTCCGATGTTCTGCCCACCTTCGTGGGGCCCTGCCGGTCGGCCAGGGTCGAGCATGTCTGGATACGTGAGGAATGGGACTGCGGATTCATCTACTACGGTCAGCAAACCTACAAGGGAACCAATGTGGTGGAGGAGTTCAAAAAGCTGGGGGCAAATCAAAAGGGGCTGCTCTTTTCGTGCATTGTCAGCAATACCAAGCCCTGGATGAAGTATGTGACCAAGCGCAAGGGGTTGAAAAGTCCCCATGACAAGGGTGTCAACATGGCACGCATCAGCGAATTGATGCCGGAGGATTATCCCTTCCCCAACCATGCCTTCCGCTTTACCGATACAGTGCCTGAGGGCGGAGAGGATGCGGCAGTGATCTACGTATCCTGGGGCAATGCGCTGTATGACAGTATTCTGCGCTACGATCGCCAAAGCGGGCTGTACAGCCGGTATGTATCCCGCAAAAAGGGCGATGCCCAGCTGTATGTCGATTTCGATACCGGGGAGGCCATCACCTTCCGCAATGTGATTGTTCAGGTGATTTCCTGTTCCTATCCTTCGTCTGATGCGCCTCTGCCCACCATGCTCGGTACAGGCAATGCCGATTATTTTCTGGGCGGAAAGCATTACAGCGGTGTCTGGAACAGGGAAAGCCTTTCGGACAGAACGGTGTTTTACGGCGAGGACGGCACGGAAATCAACCTGCTGCCCGGCCGTACACTGATTATTACCCTGGATTGCAACACAAAAGGAAGAGCATTATCCTACGAGAGCGAGTAAGGAGGAATCCGCTTGAATCAGCATGAGTTGGAACAATTTTGGTCAGAGGATGAAAAGGCCCACGAAAACAACTGCTTTAATAACGCACCCCAGGCGCCCCTTGGCATCCGCATGAGCGATGAATGCGTGTTTGCCGAGTTGGGCGAGCCGGGCAATCCCTGGGATGAAACCCCCAGGGAGCGCCGCATCGAGCTGAACAAGCGCTACAATGACAAGGCCGAAAAAATCGTCGGCAAGCGGCTTTTGCAGGAGGATTTTCTGCCGGATGATGCCCGCTTTCCCTATGTCAAGCGCATCGGCGAGGTGTTTGGCAGCAAGTACATTATGCACAACCATACCGAATGGCTGTGCGACTGCATCCACTCCGAAGAGGAGCTGGAGCAAACGCTGGACCGGGTGGAAAAAATGGATTTGCGTGCCTTCATGTACCCGGACAACTGGGAAAGCGAAAAGAAGCGCATTTTTGAACAATACGGCCTGCGTCCCCGCCCCAATCACCATATCCGCGGCCCGGTGACATTGGCCTGTTCCCTGATGGACACCACCAATTTCCTGTATTTTATGATGGACGAAAGCGAGCTGGCAGAGCGTTTTTCGGCTGTGATTGCGGATACCATCATCCGGATGGCCGAAATTCAGGATGAGGAAGCAGGCTTTCAGCCAGGAGAAAACAGGGGTTTTTCCTTTGCGGATGACAATTGCTGCCTGATGACCCCGGACATGTATGAGCTTTTCGGCTATCCCGTTTTGAAAAAGGTGTTCGGGCATTTCGCGCCCGACCCTGAGGACAAGCGCTACCAGCATTCCGATTCGGATATGGCGCATATTCTGCCCTTCCTGGGCAAGCTGAATCTGAACGGGTGCAATTTCGGCCCCAATGTGCTGACCCCCGAAATCAGAAAATATCTGCCCAATTGCCGCATTGACGGCTGCATTGCCCCCCTGACCTTCATGCGCAATGAGACCGAGGAGCTGAAAAAGCAGCTGCTGCGGGATATTCATGACCATTTTGAATTCGGCGGGGTCAATATTTCCACCGCAGGCTCCATCAACAACGGCTCTTCCCTGGAATCCATGCGCCTGATGATGGATATTCTGTGGGACAATCACAGATAAGGAGAAGAGCATGCAATACGGTATTCAGACATACTCCATCCGGGATGAAATGCAAAAGGATCCCGAAAATGCCCTGCGTACCCTGGCCGGATTGGGCTATCAGATGCTGGAATTCTGCGCCATGAACTTTGACGGCTGGAACATCAAAAAAGCCCGGCAGCTCAAATCGGCCATGGACAAGTACGGCCTGACCGCCACGGGCAGCCACATCGGGCGGGGAGATTTGGAGGAGCATTTTGAGGACATGATTGCCTGTCTGGACATTGTGGGGGCAAATCAGGTGATTCTGGCGGGGGCTGACCACTCCTCTCAGGCGAAAATCGATGAAATGCTGCCGGTATTTCGCGCCTGCGGAGAAAAGCTTGAGGCCCGGGGCAGGATGCTGGGCTTTCACAATCATGCCGACCCCTTCTACCCGGTTGAGGGCGGGAAAAGCTTCATGTGCCGCTGGGTGGATGAAACAATTCTCCCCTTGGAAATCGACACCTATTGGGCCTATGCGGCCGGGGAAGACCCGGTTTGCTGGATGAAAAAGCTTCACAAGGCAGGGCGGCTCATGTCCATCCACATCAAGGACGGGGACATCAAGGGAAACGGCACCCCCCTGCTGATGGGCACTGCTCCCGTGCGGGATGTCTACAAAGCGGCCTGTGAAATGGGTGTTCCCATCATCGTGGAAAGCGAAACGCAAAATCCGGACGGACCTACCGAGGCTAAAATCTGCATCGAAGCGCTCCGCTCTATGGAAAAATAAACAATACGGCAGGTCAAAGCATCTGCCGTTTATGAGGAGGAAAATCATTATGGCTAGACTCAGAATCGGTATCATCGGCTGCGGCGGCATCGCCAACAACAAGCATATGCCCTCCCTGAAGGCTATTAACCGGGCGGACATGGTGGCATTCTGCGACCTGATTCCCGAGCGTGCCGAAAAGGCCGCAAAGGAATACGGCATTGAGGGCGCCAAGGTCTATACCGATTATAAGGAGCTTCTGAAGGACGAAACGATTGATGTTTGCTATGTGCTGACCCCCAACCGGATGCATGCGGACATCACCATTGACGCGCTGCATGCGGGCAAGCATGTCATGTGCGAAAAGCCCATGGCCAAGACCGCCGCGGATGCCCGCCGTATGGTGGCCGCCGCCAAGGAAACAGGCAAAAAGCTGACCATCGGCTATCAGCATCGTCAAAAGCCCGCCAGCCAGTATCTGAAGTCCGTTGTGGAGCGGGGCGATTTGGGTGAAATCTATTATGCCAATGCCTATGCCATCCGCCGCCGCGGAACTCCCAACTGGGGCGTATTCCTCAATGAATATGAGCAGGGCGGCGGTCCGCTGATCGATATCGGCACCCATTCTTTGGATGTGACGCTGTATCTCATGAACAACTACAAGCCCCGCATGGTCGTGGGTACCAAATATAAGAAGGTCGAAGACCCGCAGGGCGGCAATCCCTGGGGCGGCTGGGGTCCTGATGAAAATACCACACTGGAGGATGCGGCCTTCGGCTTTATCGTGATGGAAAACGGCGCTACCATCACCCTGGAAGCCACCTGGGCGCTGAACACCGATAGCCCCATCCCGGAGGGCAGCTGCCGTCTGTGCGGCTCCAAGGCCGGTGCCTCCATGATCAACGACAAGGTCAAGCTCAATACCACCGAGTTCAATCGCCAGACCGTCACCGATGTGAACCTGTCTGCCGGCGGCGTTGCCTTCTATGACGGCTTCCAGCCCACCCCGGCTATCGTGGAACAGATGCGCTGGCTCGATGCCATCGAAAATGATACCGACCCGGTCGTTCTGCCCGAACAGGCCTGTGTGGTCAGCGAGATTCTCGAGGCCATCTACACCTCCGCCAAGACCGGCAAGCCCGTGTTCTTTGACTGATTGAAACCCCTGTAAAGCAATGCACCGCACAACAAAATGTGCGGTGCTTTTTTATGCCGTTATTTCAGGCAAAATCATTCGATAAACACGGCGGAATACCAGTTCTGTTCCTCATTGGCAGGGTCAAACAGGGTTTTGATGGGCAAGCCCAATTGCCGCACCGTTTTGAATACATCGATGCCCACCGAATGGAAGGCCGGACGAGCCTTTCGTATGTTCCGGCAATCCTCTCCGCAATACCCGGCGCATTCCTTGCACAATCCGCAGTCGGACAGGGAAAAGGCGAAGTAGTACCCATCCACGAAGGCCTTGCGCTCGCATTCAAAGGAAACCTTCTGGGATAGATGCTTGTCATGCCCGTGAATGACCAGCCCCCAGGAATAGCGGGAGAGCATTTCCTTGTATTGCTCCATGCTGGGGCTTCCGGCTCTGGATGGACAGGTCAGTCCCTTCCCCCAGTCCGAGCAGCCGAACATACACTTGAGCAGCACCCGGCTGTCAAAGCAGATATCCTCGATATGGAACAGGACGGCATCCACTGCCCCCAGTTGGAGCGCATAATTTCTGATTTCATCGGCATAAGCGGGAAATTGATTCATAGCTGCCTCCGTTATTCGTATTCATTCTTTTCCTGCAAAATCATAATCAGCCCGGCCAGCCCCGCCGTTTCGGTACGGAAAATGCGTCTGCCCAGTGTGACCGGCTTTGCCCCAATGGCGGTAAAGCGGGCGATTTCCTCCTCGCTCATGCCCCCCTCCGGGCCGATGATCAGGGCAATATTCCGGGCAAGGGGCGCATCCTGCAGGGCTTTTTTGACGGAATATCCCCGGGCATCCTCCCAGGGCACAAGCACCAGGTCAAAGGCCTTCAACAGGCCGGACAATGCATTTTCGCTGACCGGCATCCCGATTTCCGGCACATGGGTACGCCCGGACTGCTTGGCGGCCTCCAGCGCAATCCGCTGCCAGCGTTCCTTCTTTTTTGCCCCATCCCGGTCATCAATTTTGGCCACGCACCGCTCCATTTTCACCGGAATGATGGACCGGATGCCCGCTTCCGTGCATTTCTGAATCAAAAAATCAAACTTTTCGCCCTTGGGCAGCCCCTGAAACAGCGTCACATGGGTTTGGGGCTCCGGGGAAGGCAACGGAGCCATCAGCCCGGCCTTGATCCCGTCCCCGTCATCCAGAATGGCCGCGGAATACAGGGTATCCTCCAGCACAACGCAGATTTCATCCCCCGCGCCCAGCCGGAGCACCACCTTGGCATGCCTGGCCTCATCGGGCAAAAGGCGAACCGTTTTCTCGTCGATTCGCTCGGCAAAAAATCTGTGCATGCTTATGCCCTCGCGGCGATGGCCGTCCAGTCGCCCTTGTGAATCACTTCCAGCACCGTATAGCCGCCCGCATTCAGCGCATCCAGCACATCGTTTTCTGCTTCATTAATGATGCCTGAGCAGATAAACAGCCCGTTTTTCTTCAAATGATTTTTGAGCGGACCGGCCAGCATGCAAATGACAGGGGCGAGGATATTGGCGGCGGCAAAATCGAACACCTCGTTCAGTCCCTGCAACAAATCCCCTTCCCGGACGAAAATGCTGTCACTCAGCCCGTTATGCTCCACATTCTCTTTTGCCACCCGGACGGCATCCGGGTCGATATCCACGGCAACCACATCCTTTGCCCCCAGCCGGGCGGCCGCAATGGCCAGAATGCCGCTGCCTGTGCCCACATCCAGCAGCTTGCCCCCCGCATAGTACTTCTCAATCAGCGAAATGCACATGGCGGTTGTTTCATGGGTACCTGTGCCAAAGGCCATGCCCGGATCCAGCTCAATGATGAGGTCGCCCTCCTGCGCATCCCATTCCTCCCAGGTGGGCTTGATCACCAGATGCTTTCCCGCCCGGAAGGGCTTATAGTATTGCTTCCAGACCTCAGACCAGTCCTGATCCTTCACCGAATCGGTGGATAAGGCAAGAGGCCCCAGCAGGCGCTTCTCATCCTGCTCCCTCAGGGCATCAAAGGCCGCCGTCAGGCTCTGCAGAATGGCTCTGGTCTGCTCATTCAGTTCAAACCAGGCCTTCACAAGCACATCCTCCGGCGCCTGCTCAATGAGCGTCCTGTCCATCAGTTCCCAGTTTTTGCCGGGCTTATCCGGGTCGGGCAGATCATTTTTGTCAATAATCTGCACCCCTGCCGCTCCCTGCTCCATCAAAATCTCCGATACGGTCTCTGACCCGAAGGTGGTCGTGGAGACGGTCAATTCCATGTATTCCATTTGCATGCCTCTCTGATTACATTTTTTCGAAAAATGCCTGTCCATCTTCCTGCCGAAGCACTTCATTTTCATCAAAATGGAGCTTTTGCGGGCTGGTCTTCATGTATTTCATGATTTCGTCCATGCGAACCGATTCGGCAAAGCTCATCAGCGTAAAGCTGACGCCATGCTTTTTGGCCCGTCCTGTGCGCCCGATCCGATGCAGATAATACTCATTTTCCATCGGCAAATCATAATTGATGACCGCCTCCACATCGTCCACATCGATGCCCCGTGCCGCCACATCGGTTGCCACCAAGATAGGAAATTTCCCTGCCTTGAAGCCCTGCATCAGCAGATTGCGCTTGCCCTGGGGGATATCCCCGTGCAGCGCCCGGGCATCATACCCGGATTTTTGCAGAAAGCTTGCCAGCCGGTCGGCCATGAATTTGGTGTTGACGAAAATCATCATCCGGTTATATTCGCCCGAATCCAGCAGATACATCAGCCTGTCCTGCTTGTTATCCCGCTCCGCATCCATCACATACTGGGTGATTTTCGGGCGGTTTTCCTTGGTTGCGGCAATGGTAATCTGCACAGGCTCATGCTGATATTTCCAGGAAATGGTCATCACATCCTGGTTTGTTGTGGCGGAAAACATGACAAACTGCCTGGTTTTGGGTATTTTTTCGATGATCCGGCAGACATCCTGCACAAAGCCCATTTTGAGCATTTCATCCGCCTCGTCAATGACCAGCGTATGCACAAAGCTCAGGCTGGCCGTTCCCCGGGAAATATGGTCCAGCATCCGTCCGGGGGTGGCAATCACAATCTGGGGATGCCTCCCCAAGGCGCTGATTTGCTGCCTGATTGGCTGACCGCCGTACAGCACGCAAATGCGCACGCCCGGAATATAGTGGGCCAGCTTATTCATTTCCTGCCCGATCTGCACGGCCAGCTCTCTTGTGGGCGCCAGCACAACCTCCTGAATAGCGGGGTCCTGCAGATTGATGTACTCCAGCATGGGAATGCCAAAGGCGCAGGTCTTGCCCGTTCCGGTGGGGGCAATGGCGATAATATCGCTGCCCTTCATCATCAGCGGAATGGTCTGCTGCTGAATCGGGGTGGATTCTTTGAACCCCATACGGGCTACCGCATACAGAATTTCGTCGGACAAATCCATATCGGAAAAGCCGCAGTCCGCCGGCGGTTCATCCGGCATGGGCTCTGCTATGTCCTTCAAGCTGTCATCCGCAAATCCGGGCGCGGGCTTTTTCTTGCGGTTATGCTTGCGATTCGGGCGTTTTCTGGCTCTCGCCTTTGGGGATTCCGGCATTTCATTTTTCTGCTCAATTCCGTCTGCATCAGACGGATGTGTTATCATTTCGTCCAAGATGGTATCCTTTCTTCCATTAAAATGCAAAATGCATTATATTTGTTCGGGGGCTGGGGTTTGGGTAGGCT
>R15__coassemble_372_pt1 | contig 54715 bp, 47 predicted proteins | sample R15__metabat2_low_PE_042 | metagenome-assembled genome bin R15
AGCTGCGTTCCGCAATAGGGACAAAAAGCCATAGTATTCTCCTTTCAAATCACAGCATTCATGAAGCACTGATTGAATCTATTTGACCTTTTTCCTGAAAATAGCTTTTCCATAAAATAAGTTGGAAGGCTCAACTTTATTCTTTTATACGATAAAAATGCCTTTTCAAGGAAGGGGGGTGGGGGAAAACTCGCTTTTCGGCCCGAAAAGCGTGGTTTCCCCCAGAATAAACCATCGTTTTCTTGAATTCAGGGATTGAAGAAATCCCAGATGGCATCATGATCCATCGCACCGACGCTGCGCCGAGCTTCCGCCCCGTTTTCGAACACAATCAGCGTGGGGATGGAGGAAACCCTGTATTTTTGTGCCAGGGCAAATTCCTCGTCGATGTTGACCTTGCCCACATAGGCCTTGCCCTCCGCCTCTTCGGAAATTTCCTCGACATACGGGGCAATCATGCGGCAGGGCATGCACCAGGGTGCCCAAAAGTCCACCAGCACGGGCTTTTCCGCCTTCAAAACCTTTTCTTCGAAATTACTTTGTGTCAGCTTGATTTCCATTTTCCTTTTCCTCCTTCACAACGGCAATCAGCTTGGGACGGAATGAGGAGCTTTTGCCCATTTTTTTATCGAAAATGTGCAGGGCAAGCCAGCATATGGCAAGCCCCAGCGCCCCCCCTATTGCCGCGGCAATATCCGATTGAAACAGGATTTGCCCTGCGGCCAGTCCCAGCAGCATTCCGCCCAGCGGCACTGCATAGGCCAGCGCAGAGGCTCCCAGAACCTTGGCATCGGGCATTTCCACCTGTACCAGGTCGCCCACATTGCCTTCCCCGTACAGGGTGACCGTTTCCTGATGGGCATGACCGGTGCAGGCACCGCAATGCTCGCACATTTCGGGCCTGTCAAAGCAGACCCGGAGCCTGCCTGTCTGGGATTCAACAATTTTTCCCGTTCGGATCACGCCAAACGCCTCCCGTTACTTCAGCTGCGTTGTGGGAATGCCGTCCATGTCATCAAAGGCCTGGTTTTCGCCGCCCATGGCCCAGATGAAGGTATAGTTGGAAGTGCCTGCACCGGCATGGATGGACCAGGAGGGAGAAATGACCGCCTGCTCGGACTGCATAACGATGTGCCGGGTCTCCTGACCCTCGCCCATCATGTGGAACACCACATTATCCTGTGGCACTTCAAAGTAGAAGTAGATTTCCATGCGCCGCTCATGGGTATGGGCGGGCATGGTGTTCCACACGCTGCCGCTCTCCAGCACGGTCATGCCCATGGAAAGCTGGCAGGTCTTGAGCACGGAAGGGTGGATGAACTGGTTGATGACCCGCTTGTTGCTGGTTTCGCTGCTGCCGCAGGGCTTCTTGGCTGCATCCTCGATTTTGATGAGCTTGTTCTCATAGGAGCAGTGGGCGGGGGCAGACACGCAGTAGAATTTGGCGGGATTTTCCGGGTCGGCCGAGCGGAAGGTCACCTTTTTCGCGCCCCGGGTCAGGTACAGGCAATCCTTGTAATTCAGCTCATATTCGTTGTCGTCGGCCTTCACATAGCCCTTGCCGCCCACATTGAACAGACCGATTTCCCGGCGCTCCAGGAAATAGGCAGTGCCGAAGTTCTTCCAGATGTCGATGCCCTTGTCGATGGACACGGTTTCGTCCTTCGGCATGATGCCCAATGTAACCATCCGGTCTACATGGCTGTACACGGCAATGACCTCGTCCTCCACGAACAGCTTTTCAATCAGGAATTCCTTGCGGGTTTCCTCGGTGGTATAGCGTTTGAAATCCTTCTGATTGCAGGAATAGCGGATATCCATAAAAATTCCTCCTCAATAAAATGCCTTGATATAGTCGTAAACATCCTGTTTGGTGCCCTTGAATGCGCCGGGGGTTTCCATTTTGAGGGATACGCAGGCGGTGGCATACAAGAGCGCTTCCTCCACATCCGCCCCGGCCATGCGCATGGCCAGATAGGAGCCGAAGGTGGTGTCCCCCCGGCCTGTGCGCCCGGAGAGATTGCGGGCCTTGACGGGGCAGACATGGATTTTGCTGCCGTCATAGACCATCATTTCGGTGTTGTAGGAAATCATGACCTCCGGGCTGCCCCAGGCATAGAGCTGCTTGGCGGCCTGCTCCCTGTCCTTGAGCCCGGTGAGGATTTCCGCCTCCGCCGCGTCCGTCTTCAAAAAACGGATTTTGGGCAGATATTTCAGCTTGTCCGCCCAGTCATGGAATACCAGACTGCCGCCCTCGTTATGCCGCAAAAAGCCCTGGGCATCGGCGGATACAAGCGCCTTGTCCGCCAGAAAATCAATCAGCTCTCCCGGGAAATCGCCGTACAAAAGGCCGGCCAGATGGTACAGCTTGCATTCCACATCGGGGATTTCGGCGGGCAAAACGGGGTCGGACTGGGCGGCGCAGGTGCCCTTTCTCTTTTCCCGGTCGGCGGTAAAGTATTCATTGCGCATGAGGGTGGTGTATTGGGAGGGCAAAAGCGCCTTGTCCCCCGGGATTGTGTCCATGATATCCGAGTCTGCCGGGGCAATTTTCACGGCGGCAAACACGCTGTCATTGGCTGCCCGGGCGGCGGGGGTACAGAAGGTGACCGCACCGCCCACCGAACGGTCCACCGCCCCGGTATAGTCGATATTTTCGTCCCTTGTGGCTGGGCCGATGATCATCAGGTTATAGCTCATAAAAATCTCCTTTTAGCGAAACTTTGATTTAACCTGTTTGGTCTTTTCCTGAAAAATATTTTTTCTAAAATTGACTGATTTGGCATAATTTTATTCCATTAAATGATAAAATTTGCCTTTTCCGGGAAGGGGTCTGGGGAAACCCGCCTTTTCAGCATGAAAAGGCCGGTTTCCCCAGGAATTAATCAGCGTTTCCTTAGGTGTACTGAACGCCCTCGCCCAGCACCATGCATTGATAGGCTTTGCGGATTTTTTCGTAATTTCCGTCCCGGTCCAGGGCAATGCCCCGTCCCACGCCGTCCACGATCTGTCCCACGCCGATTTCCTGCAGCTTTTCATCCAGCTCGCGCAGCATGTGGGGGGCAGAGCCGGGCAGGGTAGAGCGCCCGTCAAAAATGATGTGGAAATAGACCTTTTCCAGCCCCTTCTCCTTGGCGAGCCGTGCAATCATCAGGGGATAATCGATGCAGCCATGGCTGGATTTGTAGGTCAGGTAGGCCAGCAGATGCAGGGCCTTTCCCTTTTCCTTTGCCCGGTCGATGGCCGAAATGAAGACGGGATTTTGGGAGAATGCGCCTGATTTGATGGCATTGTCCATGCGCACATCATCCTGCGCCACAACGCGTCCGGCGCCCAGGTTGGTATGCCCCGCCTCGCTGTTGCCGGGCTTGCCCCCCTGAAGCCCCACATCCTCGCCGGAGGCTCTCAGCTTGCTTTGGGGATAGGCTTTGAGCATTTCGTCCCAATCGGGCGTATCGGCCAGGAAAATGGCATCGCCCTCATCATGAGAACCAAAGCCCCATCCGTCCAGCACAATCAGCATGACCTTGTCGGCGGTCAGATTTTCCGCCTCAATCAGGCTTTCGCCCGTCATTTCCGCCGGCTTTTGGATGCCAAACAGGGACAAAACGGTGGGTGCCACATCCCCCAGACGGCCGTCCTTTACCTGCAGGGGACGGCTTTGGGGATCAATTACAATAAAGGGAACCAGGTTGGTGGTATGGGCGCCGTGGGGCTTGCCCTCCGGGGTATAGAGCGTTTCGATGTTGCCGTGGTCGGCGGTGACCAGCACCACATAGCCCTTTTGCGCGGCATAGGCCGAAACCTCCCGGACAGCGCGGCTCACATGGGCAGCGGCCTCCAGCTTGGCAGAGGAATTGGCGGTATGCCCGATGACATCGCCGTTTGCGAAATTGGTCAGGATAAAATCATAGCCCAAATCGGCGGCGTGCATGACCCGCTCCTTCACGGCAGGCAGGGAAAGCTCAGGCTTCTGGTCAAAGGGAATGCCCTTGGGGGAGGGCTCGCACTCGTCCTTTTCCCCGTCAAAGGGTTGGTTGACCCCGCCGTTGAAGAAGAAGGTCACATGGGCGAACTTCTCGCTTTCCGAGCAGTGAAACTGGGTTTTGCCATGCTCACTCAGCACCTGTGCCAGGGGCTTTTGCACCCGCTCGGGAGCGAATGCAATGGGCAGAAGCTTGAATTTTTCGTGGTACATGGTCATGATGCAGAAGTGCAGATCATCCATGTAATTCCGCTCAAACCGGTTGAAATCGGGCTCTGTAAAGGCCTCGGTCAGCTCAATTTCCCTTTCGCCCCGGCGGCAGCAGAAGATGACGCTGTCGCCGTTTTGGATTTTTCCAACGGGCGTACCCTGCCCGTCCACCAGCGCCATAGGCTCCAGGGAATAGTCCGTGCCGCCCTGAGCGTATGCCCTTTCGACCGCCCGGGCCAGCTGCTCCCCGCCAAAGGACCTTGGATTTTCAGACATTTTGTTACTCCTTTATATTGCAAGGCCTGACCGCAGCAGATTCGGCTGGGTCAGGCCGGACGGTTATTTCTGCAAAAGATGGAATGCGAAGCCGGCGATTTCGTCCTTCAGGTAAATCGCCTTCAGCTTGCCATCCTTGATGACAGCCGAATCCTCGTCAAAGGAAAAGCCTCTGCGTTCCATATGCCACTTGGCCCGGGCAATGCTGTTGCAGCCGATGGCGATATGGCCGTTTGTGCCGCGGGAAGCCTTCTTGCAGCACTCAAAGCCGCTGCCCACCATGATGGAGGAATTGCCCTCCTTCACATCAAAGCCCAGCAGGGCGGCCAGCTTTTTCGCATCCTCCGCCGCCTTTTCGGGAGCGCCGCAGGGCAGCCCGATGTGGGCAAGCTCCAGACCCAGCATGGTTTTGACGGCGTTTTGCGTGATGGACTTGATGCGATCCCAGTCCTTGGCGGCAATGGCATCCGCAGGCACCATCCAGCTTCCGCCGCATGCCACGATTTTGGGGAAGGACAGGTAGTCCATCAGGTTCTTTTCATTGATGCCGCCCGTGGGCATGAAGGTCACATTGCCATAGGGAGCGCTCATGGCCTTGATGGTCTTGATGCCGCCCAGCGCCTCGGCGGGGAACACCTTCACGGTGGTGAGTCCCAGAGCCAGAGCCGCCTCAATGTCGGTAGGTCCGGAGCAGCCGGGCACCATGGGAACGCCGATTTTCTGGCAATAGCGGACGATTTCCCCGTTGAAGCCGGGGGCAACGATATAGGCAGCACCGGCGGCCACCGCCCGGTCCACCTGGTCAATGGTCAGCACGGTTCCTGCGCCCAGAATCACCTCAGGCAATTCCTGATGCACCAGCTTGATGGCTTCTTCTGCGGCGGCAGAGCGGAAGGTGATTTCGGCAACGGGCAATCCCCCCTCGCTGAGGGCACGGCAAAGCGGCACGGCATCCTGAGCATCTTCTACTTTAATGACAGGCACAAGACCGGCCAGAGAAAGCTGTTTCAACATTTCCATAATCTATTCCTCCAATCATTTGGTGGGCTTGGTTGCTTCCCTATTGTACACCAGAATTTGCATTCCGTCAATATTCATAAATTTTGATTTCGTAAGGCCCAAGGTCAATCACCGCATCCGTTTTTCCCGTTTCGATGTTCAGAGCGGGGGCGGGAATCTCAAAGGACACGGGGGCGAAATTGAAATTCATGACAAAAAGATAGGTGCGCCCGCCTCCCGCTCTTTCGGAAACAGTGACATTTTCGGGCAATTTCGCCCCGCCAAAGGGCAGGGGAATGCCGCATTCTGCCACGATTTTCTCATACAGCTTCCGATAAAAATCCATATTTTCCGGGCGGCTGCACAGATACCAGGCCTTGCCCTGACCAAACTCGTTCACGCACAGCGCAGGCTGATTTTTGTAAAAATCATCGCTGTATACGCCAAGCACCTTGGCCGTCTGCACCTGCACCAAATCGCACATGTCCTGCACCGGATAGGTCTTGTTTTCCCAGGTCAGCCCGTTTCGCATTTCGGGATACAGCGCATCGATTTCCTCGGAATACAGCCCAAATACATCCTGCAGACCGTTCGGCGCAAAGGAACGGAAGCACAAATCATTTTCATCCGCCAGCCCGGACCAATAGCCGCCCACCAGCGTGCCGCCCTGTTGCACGAAATCCCTAAGGCGCTGCACGATATCCCCCCGCTGCATGTACAGCATGGGAGCGATGACCAGCTTGTAGCCGGACAAATCATCGTCCATGTTGATCAGATCCACATTGATGCCCATGCGCCACAGCGCCTCATAGTGCTGCAGAATGTGGTTGAGATAGTGCTTGTTCCCCGGACCGTTGAGCAGCGCCTGGGAATAGTCGATGGCCCAGCTGTTTTCGGTATCGTAAATGATGGCAACCTTGGGGCTCACCATGGTGCCGCACAGGGCGCTTAAATCGGCCAGCCTCTTGCCCACACAGGCGGCCTCCCGGAACACCCGGGTATTGCCCGTGCCGTCATGGCTGATGAGGGCGCCGTGGAATTTTTCGGAACAGCCCCGGCTCTTGCGAAGCTGGAAATACTGAACCGAATTGGAGCCGTGCGCCACGGCCTGCAGGGAGGAAAGCTCATGCATTCCGGGACGCTTCAGGCGGCAGATGGGCTGCCAATTGACGGCGGAGGGGGTGGATTCCATCAGCAAAAACGGCTCATGACGGACAGAACGGATCCAGTCATGGCAGGCGGCGGCGTGGACGGCAGCGGGGATGTCCCCGTCCGGTCCGTGCCAGCGGGGATAGTTATCCCAGCTGGTGATGTCCACCACATCCTTGAATTTGCGGTAATCCAGCCCGTCAAAAAAGTCCATGAAATTGGTGGTGACGGGCAGTGTGCTGCCCCCCGCCCGGATGGCCTGCTTTTCCCAGGCACAGAAATCGGCGGTCTGATGGGTTACAAAGCGCCGCCAGTCAAGCTGCAGGCCATGGCAGCTGTTTTCCCCCTGCACCAGGGGCGGGTCGATCTGCTCCCAGGCGGTATAGGTATGGCTCCAGAAGGCCGTCCACCAGGCATGGTTCAGATTGTCCAGCGTCTTGTACTTTTCCTTCAGCCATTCCCGGAAGGCACTCCGGCACAGGGGACAGTAGCATTCCCCCCCGAATTCATTGGAAATATGCCATAAAATCACCCCGGGATGAGCCCCGAACCGGCGGGACAGGTTATAATCCATGTCCCAGATTTTCTGCCGGAAATAGGGGGAGGTGTAGCAATGGTTATGCCTGCCGCCCATTTCGTTGCGCACCAGGCACTCATTGACCCGCAAAACCTCGGGATGCGCCTTGGCCATCCAGGCAGGCCGCGCCCCGGAGGGGGTGGCCAGGACGGTATAGATGCCGTTCTCATACAGCCGGTCGATGACCTGCGAAAGCCATTCAAAATCATATTTTCCCTCTTCGGGCTCCAATTTTGCCCAGGAAAATATGCCCACGCTTGCGCAGTTGATGCCCGCCTGCTTGAACAGCTCGATATCCTTTTCCAGCACGCCCGGCTCATCCAGCCACTGGTCGGGATTGTAGTCACCGCCATGGAGCATTTGTTCATTCAGCATACGATATTTCATAGCAGTTCCTTCCTATATTAAGCAAATGGGTCAGACCAGCTTTTCGCCCACAGGGGGGATGCCGTAGCGTTCCAGCACATAGTCCATATCCTTGTCGCCCCGGCCGGACAGGTTGAGCAGAATGGAGCCGCTCTTCATTTCCTTGGCCAGGCGGATGGCATGGGCCACGGCATGGCTGGATTCCACGGCCGGAATGATTCCCTCCAGGCGGGACAGGGCAAAGAAGGCTTTGATGGCATCGTCATCGCCCACTGTTTCGTAGGTGACCCGCCCCAGATCATGCAGGAAGGCATGCTCCGGACCGGAGGAGGGGTAGTCCAGACCGCTGGCCACCGAGTACACGGGGGCAGGCTCGCCGTTTTCGTCCATCAGCATGATGGAGTTGAAGCCGTGCATGATGCCCTCCTTGCCGTAGGTCAGGGAAGCGGCATGATCGCCCAATTTGGCGCCCCGTCCCAGGGGCTCAACGCCGTAAATCTTGACCGGGTCATTGAGGAAACCGGCAAAGAAGCCGGCAGAGTTGCTGCCGCCGCCCACGCAGGCCGTGATCACATCGGGCAATTCGCCTGTCATTTCCAGGAACTGCTCCCGTGCCTCATAGCCCACCACGGACTGGAAGTCACGCACCATCATGGGGAAGGGATGGGGTCCCAGCACGGAGCCGATGCAGTAGATGCAGTCCTTGTACTCCCGGCTGTAGGCGGCAAAGGCGGCGTCCACCGCTTCCTTCAGGGTGGCCAGACCCTCCTTGACCTCCACCACATTGGCGCCCAGAATCTTCATACGGGCCACATTGGGCGCCTGCTTTTTGATGTCCACAGAGCCCATGTAGATGTCGCATTCCATGCCGAAATAGGCGGCAGCGGTGGCCAGCGCCACGCCGTGCTGTCCGGCACCCGTTTCGGCGATAATCTTTTTCTTGCCCATGTATTTGGCCAGCAGCGCCTCGCCCATGCAGTGATTCAGCTTATGGGCGCCGGTATGGTTCAGATCCTCCCGCTTGGCATAAATCTGCACATTGCCCAGGGCGGAGGACAGCCTCTCCAGATGGGTGACCGGGGTGGGGCGTCCCTGGAATTCCTTGCGGATGCGCCGCAGCTCTGCGATGAATTTGCGGGACTTGCAGATGGTGAAATAGGCCTGGGTGATTTCCTCCATGGCATTTTTCAGCTCCTCAGAGATGTACACCCCGCCGTAGCGGCCGAAATAGCCGTTCTTATCCGGATAATTCTTAAAATAAGTATCAAAATCCACGCCGTTGAAAATCATAATACAGCCTCCTCAAATAAAAAATGACGCGGTACAGCCTCCGTCCTGAGGCGTGTATCCACGCGGTGCCACTCGGGTTCGCCCGGAAACCGGGCCTTATTCTCCATGCCTGCCGGCATGCTGCCCTGATAACGGGTGCAGCCCCCGTTCCGCCCAATGCGGACCCCGGACAGAGCCCATTCGCCGGTTTTCGCCGCCGCACTTGCACCTTTCTGCGGCTCTCTGTGGACGAAGCTTGCCGGGTACTTTTCTCCCCCATGGGTTTGGTATAGGCTTATCATAAAACAGGAAACGGATTTTGTCAAGCACAAATCGCCGCCTTGAAAAAATATTTTCCCCCAAATGTTAATTTTTTACGAAATTGTTAAAAAGTTGTTGACAAGGCATTTCATTTCGGGTAGAATAAGCATGTATCCGGCAGAGGCTACTTGCTGCCGGCAGAGGACCGCCCAGAGCGGTTTACAATTTGAGGAGGAATTACCACATGAAAAAGTCAATGCTCGTTCTGCTCCTTCTGCTGGCGCTTGTGATGACCTTTGCCAGCGTTGTCCCCGCCAGTGCTTACACCACCTGGTATGTCAAGACCGGTAACGGCGGCAAGGTGAACGTCCGTGAAGGCCCCAGCAAGAGCTACAAGTCCATCGGCAAGCTGCCCTATGGCCAGGCTGTTGCAGTTGAATCCTGGGTTGGCAACTGGGCCTGCATCGTGTACGGCTCCTACGGTGATGCGTTCATCTCCGGCGATTGCCTGAGCGCCACCAAGCCCTCCAAGAAGCAGACCACCACCTCTGATGACGATTACTCCGCCTTCAAGGCTGCAGATTATTACATCACCGTCAAGCCCACCCGTGACTCCGGTTATGTAAATCTGCGCTGGGCTCCCTCCACCTCTTCCAAGTCCCAGGGCCCCTACTACAAGGGCTACAAGCTCCACGTGATCGCCGAAGGCAAGAAGTGGCTGCAGGTTTATGACGAAGAGAACAACCGCTGCGGCTTCATGGCTGCTGCCTACACCACCAAGGTGACTGAATAATCTGTTGCCCCAACTAAAATTCAGGAGGTATATTGAATTATGAAGCGTATTGCTGCTTTGCTGGTCGCCGTAATGATGCTCGTATGCGCATCCGCCATGGCTGAAAAGACCGTTCTGTTCACTGCCGAGGACGGCACCCAGGTAACCTTTGACGAAATCGAAAATGCTTCTCTGGAATTGTACGTCACCACCGCTGATGTGACCATGTGGATCATCACCCGCGAAGGCTGCAACCCCATCATCGTGAACTGCGCTCCCGATACCGATGACTGCGGCACCCTCAACGACCTGACCGACGAAGAAATGGATGAGTGGCTTGAGGATTCTCTGGAAAATGAGTACACCGGCAACACCATCATCACCGTGGAAACCACCGAAGCCGGCAACAAGTACTGGGATATCCTGACCGAAGAAGACGGCTTCGTCATCTACGAGCGCTGGACCATCTACAGCGGCTTCGAGTTCAACCGCATTATGTACGGCACCGAAATCACCGCTGAAGACGTCGCTTTCATGGACGAAGTGCAGGCCGCTATGTGGGTTGTTGCCCCCGAAGCTGCCGAATAAGCCTTGAATTAACATTTGCAGAGCCGCCCCCCACAAGGGACGGCTTTTTCGCAACAAAATACGGGGAATGGGATTGCAAAACAGGGGAAAGTCCATTATAATATAGAAGGAATCCGTCTGAAGGAGGCCGCTTATGAAGGAATTTCTGAAGCGCAAGAACATCGAGTTTTCCCTGCATCGCTACGGTATTGAGGCGCTGGGCGCTATGGCGCAGGGGCTGTTTTGCTCCCTGCTCATCGGCACCATCATCAAGACATTGGGACAGCAGCTTGGCTGGCAGATTCTGGTGGATATCGGGACATACGCCATGGCGGTGTCCGGCCCTGCCATGGCCGTGGCCATCGGTCATGCCCTTAAGGCGGACAGAATGGTGCTGTTTTCTCTGGCAGCGGTGGGCTATGCCGCCAATGCCGAGGGGGGAGCGGGCGGCCCGCTGGCCGTGCTGATTATTGCCATTGTGGCAGCGGAGTGCGGCAAAATGGTATCGGGGGAAACCAAGGTGGATTTGCTGGTGACCCCGGCGGTGACCATTCTGGTGGGCGTTGCCCTGTCCAAATTGATTGCGCCCCCCATTGGCTCTGTGGCCAATGCCTTTGGTCAGGTCATTATGAAAACAACCGAATTGCAGCCCTTCCTGATGGGAATACTGGTCAGCGTGCTGGTTGGGATTGCCCTGACACTGCCCATTTCCTCGGCCGCTATCTGCGCCGTGCTGGGGCTGACCGGGCTTGCGGGGGGTGCCGCCGTTGCGGGCTGCTGTGCGCAGATGGTGGGCTTTGCCGTGATCAGCTTCCGGGAAAACCGCTGGGGCGGGCTGGTGTCTCAGGGACTGGGCACTTCTATGCTGCAGATGCCCAATATTGTGCGCAATCCCCGTGTTTGGATTGCCCCGATTGTGACCAGCGCCATCACAGGCCCTCTGGCCACCTGCGTGTTTCATCTGCAGATGAACGGCGCGCCCATCAATGCCGGCATGGGCACCTGCGGATTGTGCGGCCCAATCGGCGTATGGACAGGCTGGCTCAGCCCCAGCGAAGCGGCATTGAGCCAGGGAGCGGCCGCCCTCACCCCCGGTGTGATGGACTGGGCGGGACTCATCCTGATCTGCGTTGTGCTGCCTGCCCTGCTGTGCCCTCTGATTCATGGGCTTGTGCGCAAAATGGGCTGGGTGAAGGACGGGGATCTGAAGCTGGACTGAGGGAAACGCTGATTAATTCCTGGGGAAACCACGCTTTTCGTGCCGAAAAGCGAGTTTTCCCCAGACCCCTTCCTTGAAAAGGCATATTTTATCACAGTTAAGAAAATAAAATTGTGCCAAATTACCTTATTTTAAGAAGGGCTATTTTTAAGAAAATCCGAACTGATTTAATCAGCAGTTCCTGAGACTTTTCCCCCAAAATCCGGGTGCAATTGCCTGAACATCCCCCCGAAAATACAGCAAAATCATTGAAAGGAAATCATCGGAAAATATGGATCGATGGTTTCCTTTTTTTCGTGTTTTTTCTCATTGACAAACGGAATGAAATTTGGTATACTGTGTATAAATATGGAAATGTTTCTTTTTATGGCATTTCCATAGGTATATAGCCAAACCACGAGATATGGAGGCACGGGAAAGTGAGTATTGTAACCCCACGGCAGTCCTTTAACAAAACAAGGCTGAAGAACAAGTTTCTGAATGTGGTGAAAAATCCCTTCAATATGATTGTTCTGATCAGTCTTGTGATTTTGTTCTGCCTGATTGTGATTCCCCTTTTGCAGATGGTGGCATCCACCTTTACGGCGTCCGGCACAAAGCGTGAGCTGAAGCGGATCGGCGCGGCAGAGGGCGAATTTACGCTGTATTACTGGAAGTATATTCTGACCAGTACCCTGTCCAATGCCGTTATGTGGGAGCCCCTCAAGAACTCCTTTGTGATTGGCTTTTTCACCGTGCTTGTTTCCGTTCCCCTTGGCAGCATACTGGCCTGGCTGATTGTCCGCTCGGACATCCCCGGGAAAAAGCTGCTGGGCATGCTGGTGGTTATCCCCTACATGATCCCCTCCTGGTGCAAGGCGCTGTCCTGGCTGAGCGTGTTCCGCAATGAAACAAGCGGTGCCTCCGGCTTCCTGACCGGTCTTGGGATTGCCGTGCCTGACTGGCTGGCCTATGGCCCTACCGCTATCATATTGTGCATGAGTTTGCACTATTATGCATTTTCCTACATCAATGTGTCCTCCGCGCTGCGCTCCATCAACTCCGAATTGGAGGAAATGGGGGAAATCTGCGGCGCATCCAAGCCCCAGATTCTCAAATCCATTACGCTGCCCCTTGTTTTGCCCTCCATTTTGTCGGCTGTGATCATGACCTTCTCCAAGTCCATCGGCACCTACGGCGTAGCCGCCACGCTGGGCAACCGCATCGGCTACTTTACGCTGGCCACCAAGATGAAAACCTTCATGGATCAGGGTCCCCAGTCGGTGGGCTATGCCATGAGTATTGTGCTGATTGCCTTGGCCGCCATCATCATCTTCTCCAACCAGAAAATCGTGGGCGTGCGCAAGTCCTATGCCACTATCGGCGGCAAGGGCGGCCGCAGCACCGAAATGAAGCTGGGCAAGGGCAAGATTCCGCTGATGATTTTCCTTGTGATTTTCCTGCTGCTGGCCATGGTGCTGCCTATGCTGGTGCTGGTTATGGAGACCTTCCAGATTCACACGGGCAACGGCTATGGGCTGGATAACCTGACGCTGTATAACTGGATCGGTACGGTGGACCAGGCGCAGACCTATACCAACTATCCGGGCATTTTCCGCAATCCCTCCTTCGGCTCGGCCTTCTGGAATACCATTAAGCTGACCTTCATCACCTCCATCATCACCGCCCTGTGCGGACAGTTCCTGGGCTATATCACCACCAGAGGCCGGGGCAAGTGGTACGGCAATTTGACCGAGCAGTTGGTTTTCGTGCCCTACCTGATGAGCGGCGTGGCCTTCTCCAGCATGTATTGCGCCATGTTCTGGCAATCCCACTGGATTATTCCTTCCCTGTACGGCACATTTACATTGGTTGTGCTGACCAGTGTGGTCAAGCACTTCCCCTTCGCCAGCCGCTCCGGTACGGCCAATATGATGCAGATTTCCATGGAACTGGAGGAAGCGGCCACCATCAACGGCGCATCCTTCTGGAAAAAGATGGGCTCCATCGTGATGCCGCTGGCCAAGAACGGCTTCGTATCCGGCTTTATGCTGACCTTCATCTCGGTGGCCAAGGAGCTGGATTTGATCATCATGATGATGACCCCCGAAATGAACACGCTGTCCTACCTGGCCTTCACCTATTCGCAGGACGGCATGAACCAGATGGCGGACGCCATTTCGGTGTGCGTGCTTTTGTTCATTCTCATATGCTACATCATTGCCAATAAGTTCGGCGCCGATATCGGCAAGAGCTGGTAAGCGGTCGGGGAAAGGATAAAAATTATGAGTCAGATTGTATTGAATCACATCGATAAATTTTACGGCGATAACCATGTTCTCAAGGATTTGTGCCTGACCATTGAGGACGGCGACTTTATGACGCTGCTGGGCCCCTCGGGCTGCGGCAAAACCACCACCTTGCGTGTTGTTTCTGGTTTGGAACAGCCGCAGAACGGCACCATGACCATTGACGGCGTAGAGGCCATCAATGCGGAAAATGCCTATTTCCTCGAGCCCAGCAAGCGGGGACTGAACCTGGTTTTCCAGTCCTACGCCCTGTGGCCTCATATGACCGTGCATGACAACATCGCCTTTGGCCTGAAGATTCAGAAGCTGCCCAAGGCCGAGGTGGAAAAGCGGGTGACCGATTCCCTGCGCATGATGCGGATTGAGGAGTATGCCAAGCGCTATCCCAACGAATTGTCGGGCGGTCAGCAGCAGCGTGTGGCCATTGCCCGTGCGGTGGCCTCCAATCCCCGGCTGCTTTTGCTGGACGAGCCGCTGTCCAACCTGGATGCCAGGCTGCGGATCGACATGCGCAGCGAGCTGCAGCGTCTGCATAAGGAACTGGGCACCACCATCATTTACGTGACCCATGACCAGGTGGAGGCCCTCACCATGTCCACCAAGATTGCCCTGTTCAAGGCGGGCGAGCTGAGCCAGGTTGCCACCCCCCTGGAGCTGTATAACAACCCCATTGATCTGCAGGCGGCGGACTTCATCGGCAATCCCCGCATCAATTTTGTGGAGGGCACCGCTTCCTTTGACGGGAAAAGGCTGCATGTGTCCAGCGAGCTGGGAACATATGACTATTACGGCGATGATCTGGTGTATGAGGAAATTCCGCAGGCTGCCGGGGAATTCCCCGTTGTTGTGGCCGTTCGCCCCGAGCAGGTGCATCTGAGCCGCAAGCAGGTCTCCGGGATGCTGCCTGTCAAGGTCTATTCCAACCAGCCCGCCGGTTCGGAAACCCTGGTTTCCCTGCAGGCAGGCAAGAGCGAATTCCTGGCCAAGGTGCTGGGCATTGAGCAGTACGAGATTAACGAAACGATTTATGCCGATATTTCTCCCGAAAAGATGAATGTGTACGCCGCCGAGTCCACCCGGCTGATCAAGCGCGTCCGCTGACAGGATTTCAATCGCCCCGCGCGATGAAATAGAACAGAATATTGAAAGGAGTACCCCCATGAAACTGTCCAGACTGTTTGCCCTGCTCATGGTGATGGTGATGGCCTTCAGCGCTGTTGCTTTTGCCGATTCCCAGGAAGGCCCCATTTATGACGAATGGAGCGATATGACTGATGAAGAGCTGTATCAGCTCGCTCTTGCCGAAGGCGGCCAGATCGTTGTGTATGCCACCTCCTCCAAAATGCTCAAGACCGAATCCGGCTTTGAAGAAGCCTTCCCCGGCCTGGACCTGGTTGTGCAGGATATGGACCAGGACGAAGTGCTGAGCAAGTGCAAGCTGGAAGCCCAGACCGGCAACATCGCTTCCGATGTGCTGCAGGCCAAGGATGTCAACGGCGATGTGTTCTATGACTTCTATGATGCGGGTTATTGCTCTGCCTACTATCCCAAGGACATCGCTTCCCACATCAGCGAGGATGCCATGAAGTACGGCTTCCCGCTGTATCAGTCCCTGTCCACCTGGTATTACAATACCGCTGCTTTCCCGGATGGCCAGCCCATCACCAGCTGGTGGAACCTGGTGGAAAAGAACGAGGACGGCACCCAGAAGTATCGCATTTTCTGCAAGGAAATCGGTCAGGAAACTGCTTACCTGTCCCTGTTCGCCTCCTTCATCCTGAATGCGGATGAAATGGAGCAGGCCTATGAAGAGCTCTACGGCGAACCCCTTGAATACACCTACACCCAGATTCCGGGCGTGGAATTCGAGATTCCCGAGAACAACGCCGGTGTGGAGTATCTGTATCGCTTCACCCAGCTGAAGATGACCTTCATCTCGGACGGCGATGAACTGGTTCAGGCTGTGCATAACTCCACCGCTGAGGATCCCGCCCTGGCTCTGGCCTCTGCCGGCAAGATCACCAACCGGGACGAATCGGGCTACAACATTGCCTGGTGCAAGATGCTGACCCCCTACTCCAGCCTGCGCAACACCGAGTATATGTATGTGACCGAGGGCTGCGACAATCCTGCGGGCGCCCGCCTCTTCATCCGCTATGTATTGGGCGGCGTTGACGGCGCTTCGGGCGGCTTCAAGCCCTTCACCAAGGAAGGCAACTGGCCCGTCCGTGATGATGTCAAGGACAAGAAGAACGAATATACCCTGACCGAATTGGGCGCGATCGAGTCCGATCTGGAAGGCATTTATGACCTGTTCATGGATGCTCAGGATATGTGGATCTACTGGCTGAGCCTCAATCCCAATATGTAATTCCTAGCTAAGTTAAATCCGAGGGGCGGCGCTTCGCTGCGCTGCCCCTCTTGTATGAGAATAGCGGAGAAGCATGAGTAATACGCCGAAGAAAAAAATGTCAAAGGCTGACAAATTCTGGTCAACCTTTCTGTTTACCCAGGACGGCAAGCCCAAGAGCGGGTTTTCCGTCAATTCCCTGTTTTTGAGCTTTCTGTTTATCGTGGTGTACGTGGGATTGTTCTGCGTTGCTACCGAGCTGCAGAATCAGCTGAATTGGTCCAATTTTGTGACCGCATTGTCTGCCTCTGCGGTCGGGTGCATCGTGTGCTGTTTGACCTTCCTCTTTTTCAAGGATAAGCGGTATGTGCTGGGCGCCTATTTGTGGATTGCCCTGTTTGCCGTCATCTGCCTGGTCACCATGCTGATTTTGCTGGCCGGGGAAGAGGGAGTGGCTGAATTTATGACTGTATTCGGCTGGTTTGTGCTTTTGCCCGCCGGGCTGGGCACGGCCGTTGCCGTTTTGCAATATAGGCTCTGGCGGCGGGGACACGCCCCCAAGGCGGAAGACGAGCCGGAGTGGAAAAAATATATCAAGCCGCGGGAGTAAACCATGCTGACCTTTGATTTTTTGAATGTGGGCAACGGCGATTCCATGCTGTTGACGGAGGAAAAGAACGGAAAAACCTATCGCCTGCTGGTGGATACCGGGCATGAGTCCGTGCCCAGGGACAATGATTCCGGGCGCAAAAGCTGTCTGGAGCATCTGAAGAGCCTGGGCGTGGACAAAATTGATTTGTGCATCGTCAGCCATCTGCATATCGACCATTTCGGCGGTCTCAAGGATCTGCTGGAGGGCGGCATTGAGGTGGCTGAGGTCTGGGCGCCTTTTTTCCCGCCCCGCACGGGGATGCTGCTGGAGGATCAGCCCGCCCTGGATCATTCCTCCCAGGGGCTTTTGCGGAGGCTCAATTTGTGGGCAGGGACGGCGGACAGGCTGGTCAGCATGCAGATTCCCCATTCCGTGATTCGCCCGGGGCGGTATAGGCTGGGGCAGGAGATCGATTTGGAAATTATCGTCGATCTGGCTAAGGACAAGGCCTTTCAGGTGGATATCTGGAACCAGCTTTATGCCGGCATTCAGCCCCCCGCCCAGCAGATTTTCCGCTGCGCCAAGCTGCTCAATCCCACCTCCCCCCGGCTGCATATCCGCTTTGCCGGGCATGAGATCATGCTGGGCACGGACTGCTACGGCGAAATCTGGGAGGAAATCGCCGCCCCCTGCACCCTGGTCAAGATTCCCCATCATGGGGATGCCAAGTCCGTCACCCGGATGCTGGTGCAGAATCTGCGGGCAAAGTATGCCGTGATTTCGGCCAGAAACTCCTATATGCCCGAAAAGGATCGCCCCTCGGAACTGACCAAGCAGCTGATTCTGGCAACCGGGGCGAGGCTGTGGTATACCGACCCCATGCCGGGGGAAAATACCATGAATTCGGTGGTGGAGTTCGTGTTCCGTGACGACGGACAGGTGATTCCGCCGCTGCACAAATGGCTTCTTGCCCCTCATGCATTTGAAAATCAATAAAAATCAGCGAGGCATTTATATGTTGAAAGCAGTTTTGTTTGATATGGGCGGCACGCTGGAGGACATCCATTATAATGAAGAAACGCTGAAAAAGGCCATTTGCAGGCTGGATGAAATTCTGAAGGGCGCAGGGCTTGATCCGAAATGTTCCCTTGAGGAGCTGTCCGGGCGGGTGATGGAGGGCTGGGATCGCTACGGCGCATTCCGCAGCCTGGAGGATGTGGAGTGCAAGCCCGATGTCATTTGGTGCGATTATGTGCTAAAGGATTTTGATTTCCCCAGAGAGCAGCTGAGCTCAATCAGCGAAACCATCGCCCATATGTGGGAGGTCACCTACTATGACCGCAAGCTCCGCCCCAGGGTCAGGGAAATGCTGGACGGGCTGAAAAAGCTGGGGCTGAAGCTGGGGGTTGTTTCCAATACGGCGGCGCTGTATCAGGTGTTTGACATTCTGAAGGAGTACGGCATCCGGGACTGCTTTTGCGATGTGACGCTGTCCTCCGTGGTGGGATTGCGCAAGCCCCGGAATGAGATTTTTTCCGTTGCGCTCCATCAGATGCAAATCCAGCCTGATGAGGCCGTTTATGTGGGGGATACCGTTTCCCGTGACATCATCGGTTCAAAAAGAGCCGGGTTTGCCGCGGCCATTCAGATTGGCTCCTTCCTGACCCGGGAAAAGGATGCGGGCATCAAGCGGGAGTTCGAGCCGGATTATTTCATTGAGGATATTTATGATGTGCTGCCCATTGTCGAGGGGCTGGCGAAGGAGTAAGGCATGATTCAGGCTGTTTTGTTTGATTTGGGCGGCACCATCCACACGGTGACCAATACCCCGGAAAGAAGCACATGGTTCGGGGCTTTTTTGCTGGACAGGCTGAAGGGCTATGGCATTGAGATTGACAAAGATCCCGCTGATTTCATCACCCAGCTGAAGGCGGATGCCGAGGTGTATAAAAAGCACGTGGAGGAAACCCGGCTGGAATTGCCCTGTGACCAAATCTGGAACGATTATTATCTCAAGCGCTACGATATCCCCAGGGAGCAGCTGACCCCCATTTCGGAGGAGCTGAGCTTTCTGTATGACTATCTGCGCCCCATCAACATGCGCAGACCTCATCTGATTGAAACGATGGAGGAGCTGAAGGGCATGGGCATGCGCCTGGGGGTCATCAGCAACATCATTTCCCATGATATCGTGCCTCATTTCATGATGGAATACGGGCTGGACAAGTATATGGAGTGCGTGATTACCTCGGCGGATGTGCTGTGGCGCAAGCCCGCCCCGGAGATTTTCCGGGTGGCCGAGCAAAAAATGCAGCTGAAACCCGAGGATTTCGCCTATGTGGGGGATACCCTGTCCCGGGATGTGCGGGGCGTGCGGGCGGCCGGCTGGAATATGGTGATTCAGATTGAGCATCAGGCCACGGCTCACCGGGATGTGGGGTTGGCCCAGCAGGGCATCAGCCCCGATTATCTCATCCGGGATCTGTCCGAAATTCCCGCCATCATCCGGGCGGCAAACGGGATTTGAGGCAATTTTGCATACCGGGCTGTCCGGGGCATAAAAAAATCGAAAAAATGAAAAAAATAGCTTGACAAGATGAGGAAATTGCGGTATACTGTTTAAGCATCATGAGTGGTGCGCAGTATCGCGGGGTAGAGCAGTTTGGTAGCTCGTCGGGCTCATAACCCGGAGGTCGAGGGTTCAAGTCCCTCCCCCGCAACCATTTGGCTCAATAGCTCAGTTGGCTAGAGCATTCGGTTCATACCCGGAGTGTCATAGGTTCGAGTCCTATTTGAGCCACCAAGCCTGCGGTTTTCCGCAGGTTTTTTTGTGCAATTTTGTGCAATACAGGGGCCAGGGAACTGCTGACTCATATCGCGCTGTCTGCTTTTTTGCAAACAGATCGGCATCAAAAAGAGCCATCCGGATCGGCGGATGGCTCATTTCATTCAATTCACTTCAATGATCAGTATTCCATGCAGACGATGACGCCGCCCATGTTGTCGATGGATGCGGTGACATTGGCCGCCCGGGCGCTGACCTGGGTGGTGATATCGCTGCCGGTATCGGCCACACGAATCAGCTCATAGCGCAGGTTGCCGTTTTCATAAACAGCGATGTGGGGATGGTCGATCATGTACTCGATGAATTCCTCCAGACACCAATCCTCGTGATACATCACCGCAGCGGCGGCCTTGCCCACATAGCGGAATACCCGCAGCTTCTTGCTTTCGCCCGTTTTCCAGGCCTTGTCCATGGTGTTTTCGTAAGGATAGCCCGAAACGGGGAAGCGGAACACAAAGCCATACTCCCAGCCATGCTCCATCAGGAAGGTGAAGTGGTCGGTTTCCAGGAACTTGGCGGAGTTGAACTCGGAATCATTCTTCTTCCAGCGGCTGATGCGGAAGGACAGGCCGGTCTGATATTCGCTCGTGCCCGGCACATTGACCGACTTGCGGGCCTGCTCAATCAGCGCATCCCCCGAATATTTGCTTTCATATTTGGAAAGCTCCTTCTGGAAGGAGGCCGTCTGGGTATCATTGCTGCGCCAGCCCTCTTCAATCAGGTAATTTTCCAGACCCAGATCCTTGGCGGCAGCCAGCATGTCATACAGGGCATTGTAGGCCTCGGGCAGAAGCTGAACGGTATAGTCCGAAACGGGGATGGGATTGGCGGACTTGGCCGAATCACGCCCCACATTGGTCATCAGATCCTCCGTCAGATCCTCCGGCATGGTGTGCCAGCGGTTCACCAGCATCAGACCGCCCCCCAGCAGCTCGGACCTGGTGAAGGATTTGGAGGTGGAATTGGTCAAAGCAAAGGTGCTGACATCCACCACATCCCAGCCCTCCTGGGCAGGCTCGGGCCACCGGTCATCCTCCACAGCCGTTTCCTGCTGCTGAAGGCTTTCCTGCACCAGCTGATTATGCTGGTCAATGCGCTCCTGATTGACCTCCTCGCGCTGCTGATTCAGCTCGGTCACCTGATCCTCAATATAATTTTTTGTCAGCGTAAAGCCGCCGAAGCACAGAATCGCCAGCACCAGCATCCACACCGTGAAATGCACAACCCTTGTGAGGGCATCTCTCTTTGTCTTTGCCATCCGATTCACTCCTGTTTCCTGGTTGTTGTTCTTGCGGGATGGGGGAAAGCCCACCGCCTGAAAATTCGCTTCATCGCCGGATGCAGCCTGTGCCTGGCCTTTTTTGCCCGAACCGGCCGTCCATCCACTCCGACAAACCCATTATAACACATTGTTTGTGTTCTTTCCAGTATTTATTTCAAATTTTTTACGAATTTGCGACAAAAAACAGGAAAAAAGCAAAGAAAAAACCCGCCATTACAGCGGGAGAGGGTGAAATGAAACTCTGCTAACGGATTATTCAGCAGCCTTCGCGAGGCGCTTTGCCAGACGGGCCTTCTTGCGGTTGGCAGCATTCTTATGGATGATACCCTTCGACACGGCCTTGTCCAGAGCAGAAGAAGCATTAGCATAGGTTTCGGCAGTCAAAGCAGCATCAAACTTCTTGACAGCGGTCTTGACACCGGTCTTCACCATACGGTTACGCAGATTCTTCTTCGCAGAAACCTTTACGCGTTTCATAGCAGACTTAATGTTCGGCATTTCTTTCACCTCCCGGAATAAATTCATTCATTTCAGTGTGCTGCTGCGGGATACGGCCGCAAACCACACAACGCATATGATACCACACCGGATGGCAAATTGCAAGTGTTTTTTCCTATTCTTTGATATTTTTTTGCGTGAGCTGCGGCGCTTCAACAAAATTGCCCGCCCTCTGAGAAGAAAAGCGGACAAAGCTGGTGCAGGTGGTGGGACTCGAACCCACACGACGGTGAAGTCAACGGATTTTAAGTCCGTAGTGTCTGCCATTCCACCACACCTGCGCAGGGTCAGTATAGCATTTTTTGCCGTTGATGTCAAGAATATTTACAATTGACTGTAACAAAATTGTTGCAATTTTGCGCATAAAAAGTTAAAATAGAAGAGCAAGTGCCTTTAAAGGACAGGAGGAAAGGGTATGGAGCAATTTTTCACCGGTGCGCTGACTTATTTACAGGAAAATTTCGTTGATATCGCCGTATATACCGCCATCGGCATCGTCTTTTTGTGCGGATTATTCAAGTGCGTTCTGCCCCTTCGGGGGGCCAGGCATTGCCTGAACCGGGCAAGGCGCACGCTGGATAAGCTGCCCTCCCGGGAGGCCAAGCGCCCCGTGTGGCAGAACGAGCTGTTTATGGGGCAGAAGCTGCAGGGAGCATGGCGGGATTTTCTCCATAATTTTGAGGCTCTGGATGCCCGGGGAATGACCTGCGATGTGCGGGATTACATCAATGATGACACGGTGATTTACGGCGTTTCCGCGATTCCCCTGAGCGAAATGGTGCCCGGTTTGTTGACCTCCATCGGTATACTCGGCACCTTCATCGGCCTGGTGCGGGGACTGGGGGGCTTGGATGTGTCCGATGCGGCCAAAACCATGCAGTCCATTCCCCAGATGATCGGCGGCATGACCTTTGCCTTTTCCACCTCCATTGCGGGCGTTGCCTGCTCATTGGTCTTCAATATTCTGAACCGCTCCGCCCAAAGCAGCACGGTGCGCGCCATGGATGCCTTTACCGAAAGCTTCGGGGATTTGGTGATGCAGCCCGTTCAGTCCACAACCCGGGCGGAATGCCAGCGGCAGGATCAGTTGGAGGCGCTTCAGCAGATGAGCACCCTTCCCGGGCAGATGGCTCAGAGCGTTTCGGCGGCACTGGAGCATACCATGGTGCCCATTTCCCGGGCGATGAACAATTTCATCATCGGCCAGACCCAGACCCAGGTGGAGGGGCTTGGCATGGTGGTGAACCGGTTTGTGGAGCAGATGAATGCCGCCTTGAGCGGACAGCTTTTGCAGCTGGGAAAGACCCTGTCCCAGGTGAACCAATCCCAGCAAATCAGCGGAGAGGCGCTGAGCGGCGCGCTGCAATCCTCGGCTGAAATGATGAATTCCCTGGCTCAGATGCAGCAGGTGACCGGTCAAATTACCGGGCGCTTTGACGAATATCTGGCTCATCTGGATGAGAGCCGGAGCAGGCAGGATGCTTTTTGCGTGGCAGGGGAGGAAATTGTGGATGCCCTGTCCCGCTCCTCCCGGGAGCAGATCGCCCTGCTGGAGGAAATCAAGAAGGCGCAGACCGTCCTGGCTCAGCAGTCCGAGGAATACGCCCTGCGCTCCAAGCAGACCATGCAGCGCATCTGCGACCGGGCGGATGAAACCAGCAAAAATACGGGCAAGACGGCCGAAAGCATGCTTTCCAGCGCCCAATTGCTCAAGGACAGCTATGTTTCCTTTGCCGAAAATATTACGGTGGGACTGTCCCGGACGATGGGCATGCTGGATGAATCCATGACCGGGCTGGTGAAGCGGATGGGGGACAGCCTGGCTTCCATGAACGCATCCCCGGACGGGCAGGACGGGCAGATGATTAAAAAGCTGTCTGCCCTGGAGCAGATGCTCAGCGATATCAAGCGGATTTTGTCCGAAAAGGAATGAGAATATGAATCACAGCCGCAACATTCGCCGCCCCCGCAGCGCCGATTCGGGTGCCCACTGGATTTCCTATTCGGATATGATGGCGTCCCTGCTGATGGTGTTCGTGCTGGCGGTGTGCTACAGCATTTACCAGTATTACAACATGCTGGAAATCAAAACAAAGCAGCTCAATGAGCAGCAGGCCGAGCTGGATGCCGCCCAAATCACCCTTGTGCAGCGGGAAGAGGAACTGGAACAGGCCAATGTCACATTGATGGGCAAGCAGGAGGAACTGGCTCTTATTCAGATTCAGCTGGATGAAAAGGAAGCCGATTTGAATGCTGCCCAGGCAGGGCTTGCCCTTGCCCAGGAGGAACTGGATAAAAAGGAAGAGGAGCTGGCCCTTCTCAAGACTACTTTGGATGAGCAAAAGGGTCAATTGCTTGCCCAGCAAAAGCGGATTGATGCCCTGGTTGGGGTGCGCAGCGAGATTATCACCGCCCTCAGCACGGCACTGAGCCAGAACAATCTCAAGGCGCAGGTGGATGAAACGACCGGCGATATCCGCCTGGAAAGTCAGGTGTTTTTCGAGACCAATTCCTATACCATCAAGCCCGAAGGCCAGGAACTGCTCAGGCGGTTCGTGCCCGTGTACCTGTCCGTGCTGATGAGCGAGGAATACAGCGGCTTTGTGGGGGAAATCATTATCGAGGGGCATACGGATACATCGGGCAGCTATGTGAAGAATCTGGAATTGTCCCAGAACAGAGCCCTGGCTGTGGCCAAATTCTGCCTGGAAATGGATACCCTGACGGACGAAATGAAGGCCTATCTGCAAAACATCATGACGGCAACCGGCCGCAGCTATTCCGACCCTGTGTATAATGCGGATGGCTCGGTCAATATGGAGGCCTCCCGCAGGGTGGAATTCAAGTTCCGCCTGAAGGACAGCGAGATGATTGATGAAATGAACAGGCTATTGAGCGAAATGGAGCAGACGGAGTAAACCGATATGAAAAAAGCAGCCATCATCCTGACGGTGCTGACCCTTGCGCTGGGGGCTGTGGTGGGGTATGAGCTGATGAACACCAGGCTCATTGTGACCGGGCAGGATCAGGAAAAGGCAACCAGCGCATCCGATTGCCCGGAGGATTTCCAAACCATCAGGGAACAGGTCAGGACAAATGCCTTCCGGGGGTGCAAAATCTCCGATTCCGATTTGGACGAGGCGGGGGATTACTATTTCCAGACCTTTACCATCCGCCTGAAAAATCCCGGGCTGATTGAGGCACAGATGGTGGAAATGCAGATTTATCCCATGAAGGGGGATGTGCTGTACTACACATCCTCCGAGGAAATCACCATTGCGCCCGGGGGCGAGGGCATTTGCTGGGTCAGGCTGCTGACTGAGTCGAACCAGAAGACCACCAGGGATTTTTACATTACCTACTACCTGTGGGGACAGCCCCAGACCATGAAGTACACCTATAAGGCGGACTGAAATTTGTGAATTGTGATGCAAAAAACGGCACGGGATTGTGCTGTTTTTTTGCTTTTTCGGCAAAAATCCGAAAATTCACAAAAAAAATTTAAAAAAAGTCTTGCATTATTCGTGAAAATGGGGTATAATTGACCTGTTCCTTCAAGGAATGTTCGTGTTTTTTGAAAGAACGCTGAGAAAACGGCCTTTGCGGCAGCCCGGAAGGGCATAAGGGAAACGGTATGAAGGAATTAAACGAAGCGATCCGGGTTTTCGGACGGGGAATCGGCAATGACATCGTCAAGGTGGACATGTTTCTGAACCACCGGATTGATACCGATCTGCTGTTTAAGATGGGTCAGGCGCTGGCTGATTATTTCCGGGATGAGCGCCCCACCGTGATTTTGACGGTGGAAGCCAGCGGCATTGCCATTGCGGCGGCCTGTGCCTTTTATCTGGGCCGGATTCCCGTGGTGTTTGCCAAGAAATCCTCCGCTGCCAACCAGTCGGATGATATGGCTCAGGCGCCTGTTTACTCCTTCACCCACAAGCAAAGCAATATGATTCGGGTGGACAAAAAATACCTGCCCATCGGCAGCCGGGTGCTGATCATTGATGATTTTCTGGCGGATGGGAATGCGGTGCGGGGCATGATGCAATTGTCCGAGTCCCTGGGCTGCAAGGTATGCGGTGTGGGCATCGCAGTGGAAAAGGGATTCCAGCAGGGCGGCAAGGAACTGCGCGCCAGGGGAATCAATCTCAAGTCTCTGGCAGTCGTAACCGGCATTGAAAACGGAGAAATCCAGCTGGCGGAAGACTGAACAGATAGATTATCAACATTATTTCAAAGGAGATCGACACGATGAAGAAGTTTGTTGCTCTGGTCCTTGCTCTGGTTCTGACATTGACCTGCGTCAGCGTTTTCGCTGAGGAAAAGGTTGCCAAGGAAGACATCAAGTTCGGTGTGATTCTGCTGCATGACGAAGATTCCACCTATGACCTGAACTTCATCAACGGTGTGAAGGAAGCTGCTGCCAATCTGGGCCTGAGCGATGAGCAGATCATCATCAAGCGCAATATCACCGAAACCAATGCCTGCTACGAAACCGCCTGCGACCTGGTGGACGAAGGCTGCCAGATCATCTTCGCCGACTCCTTTGGTCATGAATCCTTCATTCTGAAGGCTGCCAAGGAATTCCCCGAAGTGCAGTTCGCTCATGCCACCGGCACCACCGCTCATACCGAGCAGGTTGCCAACTTCCACAATGCCTTCGCTTCCATCTATGAAGGCCGCTACCTGGCTGGCGTTGCCGCCGGTCTGAAGCTGAATGAACTGAAAGAAGCGGGCAAGCTCAAGGGCGAAACCCCTCTGATCGGTTACGTGGGCGCTTTCACCTATGCTGAGGTGATTTCGGGCTACACCTCCTTCTATCTGGGCGCCAAGTCCGTTTGCCCCGATGTGACCATGAAGGTGCAGTTCACCGGTTCCTGGTACGATGAAAAGGAAGAAAAGTCCGCTGCCGAAGCGCTGATTGCTGCCGGCTGCGACCTGATCTCCCAGCATGCTGACTCCATGGGCGCTCCCACTGCCTGCGAAAACGCCGGTATCCCCGATGTGTCCTACAACGGCTCCACCGTCGCTTCCTGCCCCAACACCTTCATCGTTTCCTCCCGCATCAACTGGGCTCCCTACTTTGAATACATCATCGGCTGCGTCATGAACGGCGAAGCGATCGCCTATGACTGGACCGGCACCATCGAAACCGGCTCCGTCGTGCTGAGCGAGGTCAATACCGCTGTGGCCGCCGAAGGCACTGTGGAAAAGCTGGAAGAAGTCAAGGCCGGTCTGCTGGACGGCACCATCAAGGTGTTCGATACCGCTACCGAGGGCTTCATCACCGTGAATGGCGAAGCGCTGACCGAATACATGGCTGACGTGGATACCGATGCTGCCTATACCCCCGACCACAATGTGGTGTTCGACGGCTGCTTCAACGAGTCTGCCGAGGGCTTCCGCTCCGCTCCTTACTTCGATGTGAAGATCGACGGCATCGAGCTGATGAACGCTGCTTATTAATCAAAGCATATAACGCATAATGGCAAACTGCCGCATGGGGATTCTGTGCGGCAGTTTGTCGGCATTATTGAATCATGGAGGGACATAGCGTGAGCAAATCCATTGCGGTTGAAATGCGCGGCATAACCAAGCGATTCGGGGAAAAGGTGGCCAATGAGAATGCCAACCTGGATGTCTATCGGGGAGAAATTCTGGCCATCCTGGGCGAAAACGGCTCAGGCAAGACCACCCTGATGAACATGCTGGCGGGTATTTATTTTCCGGACGAGGGCGAAATTTTCATTGACGGCAAGCAGGTGGTCATCCGCTCTCCCAAGGACGCCTTTTCCTATGGCATCGGCATGGTGCATCAGCATTTTAAGCTGATTGACCTGTTTACCGCTGCGGAAAATATTATGCTGGGCATTGAGGACGGCACCGGGTACGATCCCAAAGCGGTCAACGCCAAGGTCAGTGAGATTGCGCAGAAATACGGCTTTGCCATCGATCCGCAGAAAAAGGTTTACGATATGTCCGTTTCGGAAAAGCAGACGGTGGAAATCATGAAGGTGCTCTACAGGGGCGCGGACATCCTGATTCTGGATGAGCCCACCGCTGTGCTGACCCCCCAGGAAATCGACCGGCTGTTCGACGTGCTGTATAAAATGAAGGAGGACGGCAAGGCCATCATCATCATCACCCATAAGCTGAACGAGGTGATGGCGGTGTCCGACCGGGTGGCGATCCTGCGCAAGGGCGCCCATATCGGCACGGTCAATACCTGGGAAACCACCCAGGAGGCGCTGACCGAAATGATGGTGGGGCGCAAGGTTGACCTGAATATTCAGCGCTCCGAGCCGGTCAATCCCCAGACGCGCCTTGTGCTGGAAAACCTGTGCTGCCGGGATGAGGAAGGTACGCAGATGCTGAAAAATGTCTCCTTTACCGTGAATTCGGGGGAGATTCTGGGCATTGCGGGCATTGCAGGCAGCGGTCAAAGGGAACTGCTGGAGGCGATTTCCGGTCTGCAGACCCTGGAAAACGGAACGATTACCTTCTTTAATCCCAAGAAGGATAAGCCGGTTACCTTCTTCCATAAATCCATGCAGCGGGTGGAGGAGCTGGCCAGACAGGGCGCATTCCATGACGAAAAGGGCAATCCCGTGTCCTTTGAGGGCATGAACCGCAAGCAGGTGCGGCAGTGGGTGGAATCCCAGAATGTGCTGTTCAATGAGGACGAGGTCATTAACCTGCGGGATAAGACCCCCCTGGAAATCCGGGAACTGGGCGTGCGGCTGTCTTTTGTTCCGGAGGACCGGCTGGGCATGGGGCTGGTGGGCTCCATGAACATCACGGATAATATGCTTTTGCGCTCCTACCGGAAGGGCACGGCCGGATTGCTGGACCGCAAGCAGCCCCACAGCCTGGGCGAAAAAATCATTAAGGAGCTGGAAATCTCCACGCCCTCCATCAATACCCCTGTTTCGCTCCTGTCGGGCGGCAATGTGCAAAAGGTGCTGGTGGGACGGGAGATCGCCTTTGCCCCCAAGGTGCTGATGGCGGCCTACCCCGTCCGGGGACTGGACATCAACTCGGCCTATACGATTTATAACCTGCTGAATGAGCAGAAAAAGCGGGGAACGGCAGTCATCTTTGTGGGCGAGGATCTGGATGTGCTTCTGGCGCTGTGTGACCGGATTCTGGTGATGAATTCCGGCTCGGTCACGGGGATTGTGGATGCACGCACTGTCACAAAGGAAGAAATCGGACTTTTGATGACTAAAACGGTACAGGAGGCGGCGCAATGAGCAAATCACAGGAAAATCAGGTGCATGAACCGCTTGTTCATTTGACCAGACGGATGGGCATTCATCCCCTGCACGCCTGGGGAATCAGGCTGTGCGCCATTGTGCTGGGGCTGATTGTGTGCGGCGGCGTTGCCTTTTTGCTGATTGATAAGCTGCAGCAAAAGCCCGAAAAAATACTGGATTTTTATCAGTGCTTCATCAAGGGCTCCTTTTCCACCTCAAGAAAGCTGTGGAAATTTTTGAAAAATACGGCGCTGCTGCTGTGCATTGCCCTGGCGCTGACCCCGGCCTTTCGGATGCGGTTTTGGAATATCGGCGGCGAGGGGCAGACGCTGGTGGGCGTGCTGGGCGCCATTGCGGTGGACTTTTATCTGGGCGGACAGATTCCCGAATGGCTGCTGATTGTGCTGATGCTGCTGGCCTCCCTGCTTTGCGGCATTGTATGGGGCGTGATTCCTGCCCTGTTCAAGGCCAAATGGGGAACGAACGAAACGCTGTTTACCCTGATGATGAACTATGTGGCCACCTATCTGGTCACCTACTGCCTGACCATCTGGGTCACCAACGGCTCCAACTCCCTGCCCCAGCTGCAGCACGGCAAATTCCCTGCCCTGTATAACGATTATCTGCTGATTATACTGGCGGTGCTGCTGATTACGGTGTTCCTGCATATCTATTTGAATTACAGCAAGCACGGCTACGAGATTTCGGTGGTGGGCGAAAGCCAGAACACCGCCCGGTATGCCGGCATCAATGTCAAAAAAGTCATCATCCGCACCATGATTCTGTCCGGTATGCTGTGCGGCGCGGCCGGCTTTATGATCGGCTCGGGACTTGACCAGACGGTTGCCACCAACTCGGTGGGGGGCATGGGCTTTACGGCCATCATGGTATCCTGGCTGGCCAAGTTCAATCCCTTTATGATGATTGTGACCTCGGCCTTTGTGCAGGTGCTCAATCAGGGCGCTGCCCAGATTTCCCAGAACTTTGATGTGTCCGGCGCCTTCCCCGATGTGATCGTGGGCATCATGCTCTTTTTCATCATCGGCTGCGAATTCTTCATCAATTATCAGCTGCATTTCCGTAAAAAAGCATCGAAGGAGGGCTCTGTCAAATGAATATGTGGCTCAATTTTCTGATTGACTCCCTGGCCTTCGGCGTGGTGTTCATGTACGGCTCCACGGGCGAAATCATCATGGAAAAGGCGGGGCATCTGAACCTGGGCATCCCCGGCATCATGTGCATGGGCGGCGCAGGGGGCTGCATCGTGCTGAATCTGATTGGCACTTCCTCCCTGTCTCCCGTTTTGATTGTGATATTGGGCATCCTGGCGGCCTTTGTGATGGGCGGGCTGATGGGGCTTTTGTACAGCTTCCTGACCGTTACCCTCCGTGCCAACCAGAATGTGACCGGCCTGGCCATGACCACCTTCGGCGTGGGTCTGATGAAGGTGCTGATGAGCAAGGTGGATGTGACCAAATATCTGGTGACCCCCAAGTCCTACTACCGCTGGCCCTTTGCCGGGCGCACCGATTCCCTGCAATATCTGGGCATCATGTTCTTCCTGGGGATTGGAGTGGCCGTGTTCGGTTCGGTTTTCCTGTATAAAACCAAGAAGGGGCTGAACCTGCGTGCCGTGGGCGAAAAGCCCGCCACCGCCGATGCCGTGGGCATTGACGTGACCAGGTACAAGTATGTGGCCACCTGCGTGGGTGCGGGCATTGCGGGACTGGGCGGCTTCTACTACATCATGGATTACATGGCCTCCCAGGAAGCCTATCTGAGCATTGAGGGGCTGGGCTGGCTGTCCATTGCGCTGGTGATCTTCGTGCTGTGGCGTCCGCATATGACCATTATCGGCTCGACGGTGTTCGGATTCTTGTTCAGCTGCTCCTCGATTATTGCCAACTTCGATTTCATTCAGATGACCATGGCCAGCAAGCCGCTGCTCAAAATGCTGCCCTATGTGGTGACCATTCTGGTGCTGATTATCTCCTCTGTCCGCAATAAACGGGAAAATCAGCCGCCCCAGAGCCTGGGCTTGCCCTATTTCAGAGAGGAACGCTGAATTTTGCGCCTGCGAAAAAACCCTGCCTGACAGCGGGGTTTTTCCTGCGCTTGATGTGTTTGAGGTAACAAAATGTCCCAAAGCTTTATCGGAAGGTTTTTTTCGGTCAGAGCCATGCTTCCAAAGGGAATGGAAGGGAACGAGCTGCCCTCTGGCCGGGAAATGTATAAAACCTATATTTCTCTTGCCATGCCCTCCGTGCTGGAAATGGTGCTCATCAGCCTGATTAATATGATGGATACGGTCATGGTATCCACCATCGGCACGGATGCGGTGGCGGCGGTGGGGCTGGTGGGTCAGCCCCGGATGCTCATGCTCTGCTTCTTTTTTGCATTGAACACGGGCATTACGGCGGTGATTGCCCGGCGCAAGGGGGAGGGCAGACGGGAGGATGCCAACCGGGTTTTGCGCAACTCCCTGGTCATTGTGCTGCTGCTTTCCCTGACGCTGATGGCCATTATGCTGCCCCTGGCCGAGCCCCTGATGCGGTTTGCCGGGGCAGAGGAGGGGCGCACCCTGGAGGATGCGGTCACCTATTTCCTGATTCTGGGCTATGCGCTGCCCTTCAATACCCTGTCCATGGGCATTTGCGCCGCCCAAAGGGGAATCGGCAACACCAAATTGACCATGTATGTGAATATTTCCTCCAACCTGGTCAATATTTTGTTCAATTATCTGCTCATCAACGGAATCGGCCCCTTCCCAAGGCTGGGGGTCAAGGGGGCGGCCATTGCCACGGCAATCGGGGTGATTTTCGGCTTTGTGCTGTGCATCATTTCGCTGATTCGGGGCAACAAAAGCGATTCCTTCCTGAAATTGACCCGGAAGGACTCGTGGAAAATGGAAAAACAGGCGGTGGGGGATGTCACCCATGTGGCACTCAGCGCCATGGTGGAGCAGGTTGCGCTGCGGTTTGGATTTTTTGCCTATGCCAAAATCGTGGCCGCCCTGGGGACGGATGCCTTTGCCGCCCATCAGATTGACATGCAGTTTCTGAACCTGTCCTTCTCCTGCGCAGACGGGCTGGGCATTGCCGGCACCTCCCTGGTGGGTCAGATGCTGGGGAAAAAGCGCAAGGACATGGCCCATGTCTACGGATTGCTGGCCCAGCGGTTTGCGCTGATGATGTCCCTGGGGCTGGCGGCCGTCTGCATATTCCTGCGAGGGCCGCTGGTTTCGATTTTCATATCGGAAAACGCCAGCCCGGGGGTCAGGGAATTGGCCGAAACGGTCATGATTATCGTGGGGTTGTTCCAGCCCTTCCAGATGCTGTCCGTGGTGGCCTCGGGCGCACTGAGGGGCGCGGGGGATGTGAAGTATGCCGCCAAGGTCATGACCCTGACCGTTGCGGTCATCCGCCCGGTGATTGCCCTTGCCTGCGTTTATCTCATCGGGACGGTGCTGGGGCAAAACGAATTGGCGCTGGTCGGGGCATGGCTCGCCTCCATAACGGATATTATTCTGCGGATGATTCTGTTCACCCGCCGGTATAACAGCGCAAAATGGCATGATATCAGGGTATAAGGAAAACCGCGGAGGGAATGCTCCGCGGCTTTTTTTGCGTGTTCTAAGGAACTGCTGATTCAATCAGTTCGGATTTTCTTAAAAAATAGCCCTTCTTAAAAATAAGACAATTTGGCACAATTTTACCCCATTATAATAATTAAAATTATGCCTTTTCCGGGAAGGGGTCTGGGGAAACCCGCCTTTTCAGCATGAAAAGGCCGGTTTCCCCAGGAATTAATCATCGTTTCCCTAAAATCAGCTGTTCAGGGGAACGATGCCCTGCAAGGGGGCATGGGCAAAGTTTTCGCCCGTTTCCTTGTTAAAGAGAATCACGTCCTTGGCGATGTCAAACCGCACCGGGCTGTCTGCCGGATAGTCCACATCCCCGAATACAACGGCGGTCAGGGGGGTAGAGCCGGCATTGAGCTTGACCGTGGTTTCCATGCCGGAGGGCAGGGTCGAATAGACGGTGGCGGGGCAGAGCCCCATTTCCGTTAGCTTCACATGCTCGGGACGAATGCCCACCGTCACATCAAGGGACTCAGGCAGCGGCAGATCGCAGGGGATTTTTGCCTCTAAAATGCCGGGGATGGTCAATTGCGCAACGCCCTCCGCTTCCCTTGATATCGTGCCATCAATGAAATTCATGGTGGGATTGCCCATGAAATCGGCCACAAACAGGTTGGCGGGATTGTTGTACATGTCAAGGGGCGGGGCGTATTGCTGCAAAATGCCGTTTTCCATGATGCAGACCCGGGTGGACAGCGTCATGGCTTCCAGCTGGTCGTGGGTCACATACACGAAGGTGGAGTCGGTATCCTTGTGCAGACGCTTGAGCTCGGCACGCATTTCCATGCGCAGCTTGGCATCCAGGTTGGACAGAGGCTCGTCCATGAACAGCACCTTAGGGCCGGGAGCCAAAGTCCTCGCAATGGCCACACGCTGCTGCTGACCGCCGGAAAGCTCGCTGGGATACCGCTTTTCAAACTGCTCAATGCGCAGCATGCCAAGCAGCTCATGCACCCGGTCATCGATTTTTTTCTTGTCCCACTTGAGATTTTGCAGGCCAAAGGCGATGTTCTGGTAGACCGTCATATGAGGCCACAGGGCGTAATTCTGGAAAAGGAAGCCCACATCCCGCTTGTTGGGGGGCAGATTGATGCCCTTATCCGCATCAAAAACCACCGTGCCGCCAATGCAGATGCGCCCTTCGGTAGGGGTTTCCAGCCCGGCGATCATCCGCAATGTTGTGGTTTTTCCGCAGCCGGAGGGTCCCAGCAGGGTGATGAATGCATTGTTTTCAATCTGCAGATTCAAATCCTTTACGGCAACGAACTTGCCGAAGCGTTTGGTTACATGTTCCAGTGTAATTTCAGGCATATCAGCCACCTACTCCCTTATCGATTGACGCACCGGTCAGCTTATTCACAACAAAGTTAATCAGAAGCACTACAACAATGATCAGCAGGTTGATTGCGTTGCCGAACTGCGCCCAGCCCTTTTCCGAATACTGCATCAGCATGGTGGTCAGGATGGTATTGGATGTGGGCACGAGCAGCACGAACAGGGACAATTCACGCATACAGCTGACCAGGGGCAGCAGATAGCCGGACAGGAAGCTGCTCTTTTGAATGGGGAAAATGACCCGTGCCATGCGCTTCCACCAGGGTACGCCCGTGATCTGGGCGGCCTCCTCGATTTCGCCGGACAATTGCAGCATGGCGCTGACCCCCGAGCGGGAGGCAAAGGGCAGGTATTTGACCGAGCCCACCAGAATGAGGATACCCAGCCCCAGGGGCAGGGAAAGCTTGCTGGCCATGGCCAGATAAACCGCACCAAAGGCCAGGGAGGGCATCAGATAGGGGAAGAAGGACAGGCTGTTGACCCAGTTGGCCAGACGGCTGCCCCGGCGCTTGGCAACGCCGTAGCCCACCAGCATGCCGCAGGTGCCCGCCACCAGGGAGCAGGCAACGGCCAGCAGCAGGCTGTAGCCCAGTGCCTTCCAGACCTTGGATGACAGCAAAATACCGTTGTTATCGCCCTGATCCAGATAGGCCAAATCCTTGCCGATCCAGAAATCCAGGGTCATGTTGGAAAGGGAATAATCGCCTGCCTTGACGATCACCGATTCCAGCGCAAAGGTAACCAGCGGGATGACGGCCACCATCAGCAGCACAATCACCAGAATGACCGCCAGGATTTTCTTCCATGCCTTCAGGTCAATCAGCGAGACCTGGCCGCTCTTGCCGGTGACCGTGGTGAACTGCTTGCGGCTGTTGGTGACCTTCTGGTTGAACAGCAGAATGACCACGCCGAATACGATCATGATGCCGGCAATGATATAGGCCTGACCGCTGGATGTATCCATCAGGGATTTCATCTTGGTGGACAGGGTGTAAAAGCGAACCGGGTTGCCCAGGAAGACCGGCACGGAATAGGCACTCATGCTGCTGGCAAATACAAGCAAAAGGGTGCTGAGCATGGCGGGCTTGACGATGGGCAGCGTAATGCGGGTAATGATGCGGGAACGGCTGGTTTTCAGGATGGTGGCGGCCTCCTCCAGGTTGGCATCCATGTTGCGCAATATGCCGCCGATCAGGATATAGGCAAAGGGCGCATAATGCAGTCCCAGCACCAGCGCAATGGGGAATGCCCCGTACACGAACCACTGGGGCATATAAATATTGAAAACGGAGGCCATGATGCCGTTGGATGTGCCCAGACCGATCTGGGTGTTCTTGAAAAAGGTCTGCCAGAACAGCGCCAGCGTCCAGGAGGGCATGATATAGGGGAAAACAAACACGGAGGAAATGAATTTTTTGCACTTGATGTTTGTTCTGGTAACCAGAAATGCCACAATGCCCCCGAATAATATGGCGATAACGGAGGCGGCAACGGACACAATCAGCGTGTTGAACAGCGGCTCGTAGAACTGAATCCAGCTGTTGGAATTGGTGATTCCCTTGGCACCGCCGTCATCCAGCGTCAGCAGCAGCTTCTGGAAATGGTACAGGGTGGTATCGCCCTTTTTCAATCCCAGGGAGCGCACGGCCGAGCGCTCGTTGCTGTGAACAATGAACATTTCGCTCAGCATGGTTCCCAGGGGATACAGGGTCAGCATGATGAGCGCCAGGAAGAAAATGAGCAGAATAATGTTGGCGGGCTTGGAAAACCAGGCACGCAGCCTTCCGCCCAGCCTTGTCATGCGCAGGGAGAATGGCACGGCACGGGAGTGAGCCCCCGTATTGCCGCCTGTATTGGTCATAGAAGCCTCCTTAGAAACAAAAATGTGCCCATAAATCGCAAAAACGGGGCGGTGAAGTGCCGCCCCGCCCGGAATATCAGGATTATTGCAGATACTTGGTCACGAAGGTGCGCACGGCATCCCCGTTGTCCAGAATGTATTCAGCATCCTCCATGACCAGGGTTTCCTTCCACACGCCGATGCCCAGATCGCCGTCCAGAGGAGCCAGGGTGCTGTTGGAGGAATAAGCGCCGATGCTCTTGCCCCAGGGCTGGAAGCCGTCCGCGGTCATCAGATATTCGATGAACAGCATGGCGGTATAGGGACGGGAGGCGGCTGCGCTGATCAGGGCATACATGGGATACATGAAGCCGGAGAAGGGCTCGATGGCATAGCCGTTGGCGGAGGCATCATACTGAGCCACGGTCAGATTTTCGGTCAGCACGGAGGAGGAGCGGAGCTTGGACAGCACGAACAGACCGATTTTGCCCTCGGCAGTGGTCTGGCTGACTTCTTCGGCAATGGTGGTATCGGAGGAGCCGAACACGCAGTTGCCCAGGAATTCGGCGATCCACTTGTAACCGGCATTGGCATATTCGCCCAGCTCGATGTCCTTGCCTGCCCAGGCCTTGTAGGCTTCGGCCAGCTTTTCGGCCCATGCATCCGAGGTCAGCATGATGAGGAAGTTCATGTTAACCTGCTCGGATTCGGGATTCTTGAAGATGATGTTGCCCTTCATGGCGGGGTCGGTCAGTTCCCACACGTTGGTGATGGCGGGGACATTATCGCCCAGGTTGTTGTAGATGAAGAGCTTGTTGATGTACTGATGAACGAGGGGGCACAGGTCCTCTTCGCCCACATATTCCTTGACGGAGGCGGGGACATAGTTGACCAGCCAGCCATCCTCCAGAGCATAGGTCAGGTTGGCACCGTCCTGAATCATGACCATGTCGGCACCCGAGCCGGCGCTGACTTCATTTTCCAGCTTGGTGTAGATTTCGCCGTCCTTCAGGTTGCTGGATTCCACGGTGATGCCGTACAGCGCACCGAAATTTTCGGCGGCAGTGGCGATGCGGCTGGTGTTGCCATAGACGATGAAGGTGCCGCTTTCGGCCAGCGCCTTTTCGACTAACTCGTCATGGGTGAGGTTTGCAGCGCCTTCCACGGTGGCCGCTACATCAGCCAGAGCGGATACGCAGGACAAAACAAGGCACAGGGAGAGGATCAGTGCGAGAAGCTTCTTCATAGGTAAACCCCCTTAAAATAGGTTTGCTTTGTTTATTCGAACAGGCAAAGCATCTGGAAGCATTATAACAGCATCCGGCAGGATTGTCAATTTTTTTCGAAAAAAAATCCCGGCAAACCGGGATGCAAGGGGATTTATTTTTTCCGGTTTTTGGGAATTCGGGCTTTTAGTCTGCCGATGCACCAGATTAGCAGGATGCCAAACAGCGCGCCGGCCGAATCCAGGGCCACATCAGCCCATTGGGAACCCCGCCCGGAAACAAACAGCTGATGAAATTCATCCGCCATGGCGATGAGTATGCAGAAAATCCAGGAATAAAACCGGGGAATCAGCAGGTACATGAGGATGCCCAGCACCATAAATTCCAGGAAATGGGCGGTTTTCCGCACCAGATGATCGGTGACGGGAAGCCCCAAATTGCAGAGAAAATCCACGATTCCGCCGCTGACCTTGGAGGAAGAGGGGGCATCCTGGGCGCTGAACAGGAACATCCCGGCCAGCAAAAGGCACAGCAAAATGAGAATGGGCAGCTTCTTTTTCAGCACACAGCACCTCCATGGGCAGGGAAAACGCTCAGCCTCTGCCCTTTTTCCAGCTGGAGGGAATGAGCATCAGCAAAACGGGGAAAATCTCCAGCCTCCCGGTAATCATATCAAAGGTCAGCACCAGCTTGGACAGATCGGAAAAGGCCGCAAAGGTCTGGGTAGGGCCGAATGCATCCAGCCCCGGTCCGATGTTGGACAGGCAGGAAATGACCGCTGTCAGGTTGGATTCCAGGGAAAAGCCGTCAAAGGAAATGATCAGAACGGAAAGGATGGTCAACAGGCCGTAGGCACCCACAAAGGCAAACACGTTGGTGACCGTTTGGGGGGATACGGTTTCCCTGTCCAGACGCACCCGCACAACGGCATTGGGATGCAAAAGCCGCTGAATTTCCGCCCGGATGGATTTGAACAGAATCAGCACCCGGGAAAACTTGATGCCGCCCCCCGTGGAACCGGCGCAGGCACCGATCAGCATCAGCAGAACGATGACCGCCTTGCACACGGGCGCCCACAGGTTATAATCCATGGTCATGAACCCGGCCGAGGAGGTAATGGTAATGACCTGAAAGAAGCCGTGGCGGAGCGCTTCGGAAAAATCCCCGTTCAGGGCAGGCAGGATGTGAATGGTCATCAGGGCGGTTGCGCACACCACGGTAATCAGGAAAAACCGCAGTTCTTCATTCAGCAGCGCCTTTTTCGGCTGCTTCATCAAAAGCAGATAATAGACCCCGAAATTGACCGCAAACAGCAGCATAAAAATCCCGACGACCCACTGGATATAGGGGCTGTAGGAGACCAGACTGTCATTTTTCAGCGAAAAGCCGCCCGTCCCGGCGGTGGCGAATGTGAGCAAAAGGGCATCAAAGACGCCGATGCCCCCAAACAGCATAAAAAGGAACTGCAGCAGGGTCATGCCGATATAAATGCCGTACAAAATCCGTGCGCTCTGGCGTGTTTTGGGGGTCAGCTTATTGACCTCCGGGCCTGTGGACTCCGCCCGCATGATGCGCAGCCCGTCCCCGGAGGAGGTGGGAGAAATGGCCAGCAAAAACACCAGCACCCCCATGCCTCCCAGCCAATGGGTGAAGGAACGCCAGTATAATATGGATTTAGGCAGGGCTTCCACATCGCCGATGACCGTGGCGCCCGTCGTGGTAAAGCCCGAGGCAATCTCAAACAGGCAGTTGACAAAGCCGGGCACCCGATTGCTGAAATACAGGGGAAGGGCGCCGATGAGGGATACCAGCACCCAGGCCAGGGCCACCAGAATGAACCCCTCCCGGGAACGCAGCGACCTGTTTTTATTCTTTTTCAAAAAACCGGGCAGGGAAATGCCGGCCGCCCCCGCCATGGTCAGGGCAAAGGCCAGGCAGGTGGAATAATCCCCCTCACACAGGGCAATGACGGCGGGCACCACCATGAAAACCGCCACAATCAGCACCGTGGCGGACAAATAATACCACAAATTCCGATAGTTCATTGCATTTTAATCCGCTTCAAAAATATCATTCAGTTGGTCGATATTCCGGTCTGCCTTGGTGACAATCACCACCGAATCTCCCAGGGTAAAGCAATCATTGCCCCCCGGAATCAGCACATTTTCACCGTGGTGAATGATGGCCACCAGCAAATCCTTTTTCAAATGCATGCTTTTGAGGGGCAAATCCCGGCAAAGGGTGGACTCGGTCACGGAAAATTCCAGCGCCTCGATTTGGTTATCCACCATGCGGTGCAGGGTGATGGCCCCCTGATCCCGCCCGTTTTCCATGGCCCGGACATAGCGGACAATCTGGGTGGCGGCGATGGAGTGGGGGGTAATGACACAGTCTACATCGGTAGAGCGCAGGATGGGGCTGTACTCGGTGCGATTGATTTTGGCAATGACCTTGGGAACATGGATTCCCTTGGCGAACATGGAAACCACCAGGTTCTGCTCATCAATGCTCATCAGGCTGACAATGGCATCCGTTTCCTCAGCGCCCTCCTCGCAGAGCACATCAAAGGAGGTACCATCCCCCCGGATGATGGTGGCATTTTCCAGCCTTTCGCTCAGCAGCTCGCACCGGGCAGGGTCGATATCGATGATTTTGACCTGAATGCCCGTTTCGGACAGCATTCCGGCCAGATAAACGGCGATTTTGCTGCCGCCGATGATCATGACAGACCGGATTTTGCTTGTTTCCAGACCGGCAAACCGGACAAAGGACATGAGATGGTTGGACTGGGCGGTGGCGTAGATTTTGTCACCCCCCCGAAGCACAAAATCCCCTCGGGGAATGTATACCTCGCCCCCCCGCTCCACGCAGCAAATCAGCACCCGGGACTTGAGGGCGGCATACAGATCGACCAGTTTCAGCCCGTCCAGCTTCTCTCCCTCCCGGACAGGCAATTCCACGATTTCGGCTCTGCCCTTGGCAAAGGTTTCCCGGCGCAGGGAGGAGGGCAGACGAAGCAGCCCGTGAATTTCCCGGGCGGCACTGCGCTCCGGGTTCACCACCATGCTCAGACCCAATTCGTCCCGCATGAAATAATAGGCCTTGGTGTACTCCGGGTTGCGCACCCGGGCAATGGTATGCCGGCAGCCCAGCTTTTTGGCAATCATGCAGCACATCAGGTTGAGCTCGTCCGCCGAGGTCACGGCAATCATCAGGTCAGCGGACTGAACCCCGGCCTTTTTCTGCATTTCCAAATCGGCGCCGTTTCCGCAGTAAACCAGCACATCCATCTGCCTTTCTGCCGGCTCCAGTACACCCATTTTGCTGTCAATCAGCGTCAGGTCATGCCCCTCCCTGGCCAGCGCCTGGGCAAGGGACAGCCCCACCTTTCCGATTCCGATTATGACGATTTTCATATCAGTCAGTCCTTAAAATTTCTGAGCGATGACATTCACATATTGCTTTACGCCGGTCAAAAGCTTGGAGGTCAGATAGTCTATTCGTTCCGCAGTATACAGCGTTTTCAAATTGGTGCAGCCGTAAAAGGGGCAATTCACCGTTTCCGTTCCCGAAATGAACGCATTATAAACGGAGAAATACTCGGCTTTGATGGTGACGGTCTCCAGATTTTTGCAGTCCCAGAAGGCGTTTCCCGACATTTCCTTCAGGGTGGAGGGCAGCACAATGCTGACAATGGAGGTCTCCGCAAAGGCACGGTTGGCAATGATTTCCACCGGATAGCCCTGAATGGTTTCGGGGATGACCAGATTCTCCTGATTTCCCGTGTACTGATAAATCCGGATGAATACGGGGGAATCTTCCTTCCACTCGCTCGTGCCGATGCTGTAGTGCAGATTGGCATCAATCAAATGCTCCTCGCCCACCGCCTTTGCGCACACATCCCAGGCGTTTGTGCCGATGGACACATGAATCAGAAAATTTTCCGGCAGATTGCCAAAGGCATCCTCCCCGATGGACTGCAGGGTATCGGGCACATAAAGGTCGGTCAGACCGCTGCCGTAAAAGGCTTTCTCCCCGATGGATTCCAGCAGACTGCCCTCCGGACATATGACAACCTGAACGCCCTCATCCCCCGCAAAGGCCTCTGCCCCAATGGTTTGGAGATCCCTGGGCAGCTCAAGCGTGCCGGCCGATGCGGAAACACAGCAAACAGTCAGCAACAAAAAGGCAAGATACAGGCATCCTTTTTTCATCCGAAAGACCTCCCTTATAAGCTGTCAGCCCTTGATTTGAGACAGCGCAATGGCCGTTTGGGCGGCCAGGCGGGCATTATTGTACACCAGCTGAATATTGGCATCCAGGCTATCCCCCCCGGTCAGATCCTTGATGCGGGCCAGCAGATAGGGGGTGGTCTCCTTGCCGTGGATGCCAAGGGCGGCGCAATCGGCAAGGGCCTGGTCAATGGCCTGGTCAATGACGGCCGAATCCATGGAAAATTCCGCCGGAATGGGATTGGCAACCAGCATGCCGCCGCACAGCCCCAGCTTGCGCTGAATCAGGAAGGTCTGCGCCAGATCTTCGGGGGAATCCACCCGATAATCTACGGCAAAACCGCTTTTTCTGCTGTAAAAGGCGGGCAATTCATTCGTTTGATAGCCCAGTACGGGCACGCCCTTTGTTTCCAGATATTCCAGGGTCAGCCCCAGATCCAGAATGGATTTGGGACCGGCGCAGATGACCATAACGGGGGTTTTGGACAGTTCCTCCAAATCGGCAGAAATATCCATGGTGGTCTCCGCTCCCCGGTGCACGCCGCCGATGCCCCCCGTTGCAAAGATGCCGATGCCTGCCATGTGGGCAATCATCATGGTGGTGGTCACCGTTGTTGCGCCGTCCAGCTTTTTCGCCAGGATAGAGGGCAGATCCCGGCGGGAGGCCTTGGTGACCTTGGTGCCTGTTTTGCCCAGATATTCCAATTCCTCCGGGGTTAGGCCGGCCTTCAGCCTGCCCCCCAGGATGGCGATGGTTGCGGGGGTTGCCCCCTCCGCCCGGATGATGTCCTCCACATTCCGGGCAGTCTGCACATTTTGCGGATAGGGCATGCCGTGGGAAATGATGGTGGATTCCAGGGCAACAACCGGGCGGCCTGCCTCCAGAGCCTGCCGAACCTCGGGGGATAAATCAAGATACGGATTCATAATATTTCTCCCTGTTTAATACAAAATCATACGGAACCAGGCAGTGTTCCGCCCCTATTTTACCACGGTCTGCGCTATCCGTCAAGAAACAGAAAATCGAACCAAAAACGGCCTTCCCATGTCAGGAAGACCGCGCAAAGCCATTACTTGTTGAATTTTTCCGGCACCTGCTTTTCCGATTTGGAAAGCATATCGCTGCGCCGGTTGGCCACCTCGTCGGGCTTTTGCTTGATATCCCCGGCTTTGGTCAACGCCATCTTGGTCAGGGAAGGACCCACCAGCTCATACACCAGCACGGAGAACAGGATGATGTTGCGAATGAGCGCACCGTCCCCCTGCAAGACCCGTGCCGCCGTGGCGCACATCCCCAGGGCGACACCCGCCTGAGGCAGCAGGGTGATGCCCAGATATTTGCGAACCGTCTGGGGACTGCGGGCGATGTTGGAGGAAATGCGTGCGCCGAAATATTTGCCTGCCGAACGGGCGAGAATGTAGGCAACGCCCACCAGCAAAACGGAGGGATCGGCAAACACATCAAACTGCAATTCGGCACCCGACAGCACGAAAAACAGCGTCAGCACCGGGGCGGACCACTTGTCTGCCCTGTCCATCAGGTCATCGGACAGGGGGCAATAATTGCAGAACACCGTGCCCAGCATCATGCACACCAGCAGGGAGGAAAAGCCGAAGTGGAAGCCGAAAAGGTCAAACTCCACCTGGCTGAAGGCAACGGCAAAAATGATGCAGCAGGTAATCAGCGCCGTTCTGTTGCGGTTGGAATGGAAGCAGCGCTCCAGCAGGGTCAGCAAAATGCCGATGATGCTGCCAAAGCCAAGGGACAAGACAACCTCGGCCAATGGCTCGACAATCAGGGCGGCGATATTGGTCACCCCGGACTGCATGGTCTGGGCAATGCCAAAGGAAATGGCAAAAACCGCAAGACCCACTGCGTCATCCAATGCCACAACGGGCAGCAGCACATCGGTGACCGGCCCCTTTGCCTTGTACTGGCGCACCACCATCAGCGTGGCGGCCGGGGCGGTGGCAGAGGCGATGGCACCCAGCGTGATGGCGGCGGGCATGGACAGGATGTCGGGCCGCAGGAAATGGAATACAATCAGCGCAACATCCACCACAACCGTGGTGATGACCGCCTGCAAAATACCGATGATGATGGCCTGCTTGCCCGTCTGCTTCAGGCTGGACAGGCGAAACTCATGCCCGATGGCAAAGGCAATAAAGCCCAGTGCCACATCGCTCATCAGGCTCAGGGATTCTACCTGGTCAAAGGAAATGAACCCAAGCCCCGAAATGCCCAGCCTGCCCAGCACGCAGGGGCCGATGACCACGCCGGCCACCAGATAGGCGGTTACATCGGGCAAATGAAAACGGTTGAACAGCCGGGTCATCATCAATCCGGCCAGCAGAGAAACCGCGATGAATACGAGAGTCTCCATTGCAATGCTTCCTTTCATGCTGCACTAGGGCGCAGCGTGTGCAATTGTAGCACCATTGGGTGAAAAATACAAGCACAAAACAAAATTTCTTTTTTGCATTGCAACGGATTTTTTGATCAGGTTCTGGAAAGATAAATGGGGGCGGAAATAATCAAACTGCAGGGTCTTTGACAGACCCGTCCCAGTGCCTCAGCCCGAAGGAACAAATCCTTTTTTTCAGCCTGAATGCTGCATTCACCCCCCGCCCCGGGGATGCTTCCCAGCACCCGTTCATGGGCGCCGTACAGCCGGATTTCATCGATTTCCATGGGCAAATCCGCCCACAGGGGACGCTTGTTCTGCAGATCGATCTGCGCCCGGACAACATAATTCCCCTGTGGCATTTCATCCCCGGGGGCGAAGGCGGAATGGCTGTTTTCGGCCGTCCAGACCAGATCAGGGCCGATGGACAGGGTGGTTCTGCCCTTTTTGATGGCCTCCAGTGCCTCTTTTTCCCCGATTTTTTCGGCTTCCAGCCAGGTGCATGCGGCGGGCTGCAAGGCAGATCCATTCCTGTGCCAGTCACGCCCGAAGGTGGGGGTCAGATGCAGCCCCTCATCCAGCTTGCTCAGCCACAGCTTTTTCGCCCGCTTGTTCTTGGGCAAAAGGGGCGGAAAGGGATCGGAATTCCACACCTCCATGTAGTCCACCTGTGTCCAGTCCCGGATATTGAAATCCCAGTAGCAGCCCGTGCAGAAGGGAGTGCCCAGCTCGTAGGGGTGGGCAACCCCCGCAAGACCGCCCGCCTCATGAATCAGCCTGATTTTTTCGTCAATGTTATCGATTTGCGCCTCCCGCCAATCCACAAATTCCTTGGCGCCCAGCACCACCATATGCCCGAAATAGGTGGTCCATTCGATGCCGTGGATAAAGGGAAAGAGCGTTTTTTCCATTTCCCGGAAGCCGGACATGGTGTTATGGTCGGTCAGCGCAACCAAATCAAGCCCCAATTGCCTTGCGCTGTCTGCCAGCTCACAGGGCTCAAAATGCCCGTCCGAATGCAGGGTATGGCAATGTAATTCTGCAGCAATGCGCATGATTATTCCCCCTTTACAATGATTGTGGCCGTGCAGATGGGTGTCACCACGGCATGCACATTCAGCCCGATTCGCCACAGCCCGGGCTTCACCGCAACCGGCTCAAAGCCCGGGGTGGTTTGCTCCCCGTCAATGAGGTGGGTCTGCTGAGGCGCATGGCGATGAGCCGCCCCCACATACCCCATGGGACCGTCCAGAGAAAGGGTCACCAGGTTGGACAGGGTATTGCCCCGCTCCTTTTCGATGTCCTCCGCCGTCCATTCGGGGCTGGACGCATACATTTCAATGCCCTTGGTATAGTAGTCCGCCACGGTCTGCTCGTCATTCAGCATTTTGGGCGAATAGGCGTATTCGATGGTCAACCGATTGCACCCATTTGGCACATAAAAGGAAAAATACAGGTTTTTGCTGCTTGCTTCGGGTGTCAGAACAAGGGCAGTGTTCAGCAGTTCAGTCATTTTTTGCCTCCTGTAAGATGTATTGCTTCAGAAATTTGAGCCCTTCGCCGTAGCCTGCAAACCCCATTCCCATAATGGTTTTTTGGGCATAAAGGGACACATAGGAAAATGAGCGGAAGGCTTCCCTTTTGCCGATGTCGGTCAGATGCACCTCGGCTGTGGGCAGCCCCACGGCCTTCAGCGCATCCAGGATGGCAACAGAGGTGTGGGTATAGGCCGCCGGATTGATTAAAATGCCGTCATAAAGGCCGTATGCCCGCTGAATTTCGTCCACAATCGCCCCTTCCCAGTTGGACTGGAATAAATGGATTTCCAGCCCTAAGATTTCCGCCTGCCCGGTTATATACCGGCAAAGCGCAGCGTAATCCTGCTTTCCGTAAAGGTCGGGTTCCCGAAGACCCAATAGGTTGATGTTCGGCCCGTTAATCACCAAAATACGCATGAAACGCCTCCGTGATTTTTTTTGCCGCCTGCTCTGGACTTGCATCGTTCAAAACGGTGAAATGGCTGAATGATTCGTAAATGGGCGCACGCAAGGAAAGCAGTGCCTGCATTTTTTCGGGGGTATCGGAAAGGGGACGAAAGGCCGTGCACAAAAGGGCAGGGGGTCTTTGCAATTGACAGACAATACCGTTTTGCAAAAGCATTTGCCGGTTTTTCTGGCGCATGACCGCCCCGCCCCCCAGGGCAATCACACAGCCGCTTTTCATTGAAAGAAGGCGCACCGCCTCTGTTTCGATGTCCCGGAAGGCCTCCTCCCCCCCTTGCAGGATCAATTGGGCGGGGGACAGGCCGCTGATTTGCTCTGCCGCCTCGTCCGTATCAAAAAAGGGTCTGGAAAGCATTTGGGCGCACAGCCGCCCGATGGTTGTTTTGCCCGCCCCCGGCATGCCGCAAAGCACGAGATTGCTCTGCATACAGGTTATTTTCCGGCAGACTGAATGGACAAAATCGGGTGAAAAACGGGTTTTCTGAAAGATTTCCTCTGACCGGGCACCCTGGGTGCAGAGCATATTGATCCCCCCTGCGCAGGGGATGCCCAGGGCTCTTGCCTGCTCCATCAGGCAGGTTTGAAGGGGATTGAACACCACATCGATGACCCCCTCCAGCCCGTCAAAGGCTTTCAACTGAACAGGGGCTTCGCCGTTGTTTGGCATCATGCCCACGGGGGTTGTGTTGATGAGAATCTGTCCATGGAGGGTGTGGGCCAGGCTCAGGGGGGTTTGCCCTTTTCTGGAGGAAAAGCAAACGGAGTGCGCCCCATGCTTTTGCGCCACATAGGCGGCTGTTTTGGCCGTTGCGCCCTCCCCCAATATGACAATGCGCTTGCCGGATAAATCAAGCCCGGCATCCCGAATGATTTTTTCCAGCCCGGCGCAGTCTGTGTTGTACCCGGATAATTTGCCATTTTCCCGGCAAACCGTGTTGACAACGCCCGTTTTTCTGGCCTCATCGGACAAAAAATCCATACAGGAAAAGGCCAATCGCTTGTAGGGAATGGTGACATTCAGCCCCTTGTAATCCCCCGCCCGGATGAATTTTTCGGCATCTGATTCATCCTCGATTTCCGTCAGGGAATAATCCGGATTGCCCAGCAGGGCATGCAGGGCAGGGGAGCAGGAATGCCCCAGTTTTTTTCCCAGCAGATAGTATCCGCTCATGTGGTTTGCTCCTGATAGGCCTTGGAAAGCGCCATGATTTTTTGGAAAAATTCGGTGGAATATTCGCAAAGAGCGCCTGATTTTTCCTGCACTCTGGCCAGGATTTCCTCTTCCCTTGCCTGATTGTACACGGGCTTATTCAGGCGCTTTTTTTCTTCCCCGATTTGTTTGCAGATTGCCATGCGTTTCAGAAAAAGCGTCAGCATTTCCTCGTCAACCAAATCAATCTCACGGCGTAAGTCAGTCAGATCCATTTTGCTTACCTCACAGAATGTCGTCAGCCAGCGCCAGGGCACAGGCCGCTTCCACGCAGGGCACGGCTCGCAGCACAATGCAGGTATCGTGCCGCCCCTGAATGGCAAGAACGCGGTCCTGATGTGTCTTCAGGGAAACGGTGCGCTGCATTGTTGCAATGGAGGGGGTGGGCTTGAAGGCCGCCCGGAAAATCAGGGGAGCGGAGGTGGACATGCCCCCTAAAATCCCCCCTGCGTGGTTGGATAAAAGGGTGATTTGCCCGTCCAGCATGGCATAAGGGTCATTATTTTCACTGCCCATCAGCCGGCTTGCCCGGAAGCCTTCCCCGAATTCCACCCCCTTGACGGCGGGTACGGCGAAAACCGTTTGGGCAATTTTGCTGTCCAGACCGCCGAATATCCCATCCCCCAGCCCGACGGGCAGCCCGATACAGGCGCATTCCACGATGCCCCCCAGGCTGTCCCCCTGCCGCATGGCAAGGGCAATCTCAGCTTCGATTTCCTGCTTTTTGAGGGGATCAAGCAGGGGCATCGGGCTTTTCTTCAGGCTGTCTATGGTTTCCCGGGGAACGGACAGGGGGTCAAAGGCCTCATCCTGCACCCTGCCGATGGAATAAATATGCCCGGCAATTTCAATCCCCCGCCTTGCATACAGCTGCAGCAGAATGCCCCCGGCCGCACACATGGCAGCCGTCAGCCTTCCCGAAAAATGTCCCCCTCCTGAGGCATCATTCTGCCCGGCGTACTTGACATAGGCCGGATAATCGGCATGCCCGGGGCGGGGGGTATCCAGCAGGGATGTATAGTCTCCCCGCCGCACATCCCCGTTATTCAGCAAAATGCAAAGGGGTGCGCCGCATGTATGCCCGTCAACCAGCCCGGACACGATCCGGGGGATGTCCTTTTCGCGGCGGGCGGTTGTCCCTTCTTCATTCGGGGTGCGCCTTGCCAGAAAGCGGCAAAGCGCCTCCTCATCGATTATCTCACCCGCCGGCAAGCCGTCCAGCACGGCACCTATTTTTTCCCCGTGGGACTGTCCGAACAGGCTGACCCTGATTTTATTGCCCATCATGGATGACATGGCTGTTTCCTCCGACTGTATCAAAATCCTGCCAAAACAGGGGATAGGACTTGCAGACCGCCTGATCCTCCGATATGCGGGACACCCCCTCGCACAGGGCGGCAATGACCGAGGCGGCCATCACCATGCGGTGATCCGTGCTGCAAAAAGTGCCGGCATGCAGCGGGACTTTTCCCCTGATGCGCAGGCAGTCCCCCCGAATTTCGGCATCCCCCCCAAAGGCACGAACCATCCGGCAGATGCCCTCTGCCCTGTCCGATTCCTTGAGACGAAGGCGGGAGGCGTTCTTTATGCGCGTTTCGCCCTCTGCATTCAGCGCAAGGGCGGCAATGATGGGGGAAAGGTCGGGGCAAACGGAAGCATCAAAATCGACTGCCCGGGGGGCATGCGCTTTTTTGACGGTGATCTGATTGCCATTTGTTTGCACATCGGCGCCGTATGCGGTCAGATACTCCAGAATCCTTCTGTCCGGCTGGAGGCTTTGCGGGGATAGTCCCTTGACCGTGATTTCACCTGTCATGGCGGCCAGAGCCAGGAAATTGGCACTGCCCGAATAATCCCCCTCAGGGGTGAGCAGCCCGGGGGAGCGGTAGGATTGCCCCTTTCCCACAAAATAGCCGTCCGGGGTCTTTTCGGCTCTGACACCAAATGCGGACAGCATGGAGACGGTCAAATCGGCATAGCCCTCCGATTGCAGGGGGGATGTCAGGTGAATGAAGCAATCCCTGCCCGTCAGGGGAAAGGCCAGCAAAAGCCCGGAAACATACTGGGAGGACACATCCCCCGGCAGCTCAAAATCCCCGCCGGACAGCCCGCCGCTGACCAAGAGGGGGAGCGTATCGCCGGAAACTCTTACGCCTTTTTGCCGCAAAACCCGGCACATCTGCGCTACCGGGCGGCGCACCAATTCCGGGCTTCCCTTAAAGCATCCGCCCCCCAAAACGGCCGCAACGGGCATCAAAAAGCGCAGGGTGGAGGCGCTGCAGGCACAATCCAATTTGGCATTTTCATGGTATGCCAGAATAGGGTTCATCTGCCCGTTTTCATAGGCTGCGCCCATGGCCTGAAGGCAATTCAGGGTCGCCCGGATATCCTCGTTTATATCCAGAAGGGGGATTATTGTCGGGCGGTCGGCCAGTGCCCCGCAAATCAGCGCCCTGTGGGCGGCGGACTTGCTGAGGGGGGCGCAGAGCGTGCCCTGGCAGGAAAAGGGGGTGATTTGTCTGGTCATGCGTCAATCCCCGCCTGAATCAGTTTTTGTATTTGCTCCAGTGATAAGCTTCGCAAAACTGCCCCCCCTTTTGTCAAAACGGGCAGGGTCAGCCGGTCGCCTCTTCGCTTTTTGTCGCTCAGGGCGGTTTGGAAGATTTTCAGGGGCGAAAAGTCGCAGGAGACGGGCAGCAAAAGGCCGCTCAGATGCTTTTTGATTTGCAGCGCATCAGACAGGGCAAGGTCGCTTTCGCCCGTTTTGACCGCCCCGATGATTTCCGCGGCCAGCCCGATGGCCACCGCTTCCCCGTGGCGCAGGGCATAGCCGCTCAGCTTTTCCGCGGCATGGCCGATGGTATGCCCCAGATTGAGCAGCTGCCGCCTGCCCGTATCCTGCTCATCCGCCAGCACAAAATCCCGTTTGACCTTGATATTCCAGGCGATGAAGCGCTCCTTTTCCTCATCCGGCATAGCGCAAAAATCCCGTGGGGGGTTCAGCAGCATGCGCCAGTCTGTCAGCAGCATATGCTTGGCCGCCTCTGCCATGCCGTTGATGATTTCTTCCCCGGGCAGCGTGCTCAGCAAGTCCGTATCGCACAAAACAAGCTCGGGCTGGTGAAACACGCCGCATAAATTTTTCCCTTCAGGCAGATTGACCGCCGTTTTGCCCCCGACACAGGCATCCGTCATGCACAAAAGGCTGGTGGGAATCAGAACACTGCCGATGCCCCGCAGAAAGATTCCGGCGGCAAACCCGGCCAAATCGCACACCATGCCGCCCCCCAGGGCGCAGACCAGGTCCTCCCGGGTGATTTGGGCATCCGCCAGAAAACGCAATGCGCCGACTAATGTATCCGGATTTTTGTTTTCATCCCCCGCCGGGATCACATGAACAAAAACCTGAAAGCCTGCCTGCAAAAGGCTTTCCCTGAGCCCTTGCCCCCACAGGGGATCCACATGCTCATCGCTGATGACGGCAACCCGTTGGCAGGGGTGGATTTTGCTGATTTCCTGCCCCGCCCGGCATAAAAGCCCCTTGCCTGTGAGCACATCGTATGGTCTGGACACGCCGATTGCAATCCGTTCCATGAGTCATTCATCCTCCCCGGGTTTTGAAGGAGGCAGGCGATTTGCCCGTTCCTGTCTGCCTATTATAGTACAGAATGCGCATTTCGTCAAACGGCAAAAAATGTGTCATAGGGATGACAAAAATTGACAGAGAGCGTTTGGCGGGCTATTATAATGTAGCTCCTTTCAGGAGAATTCTGACGCAATGAGGCGTTTAAAAGAGGCGTTTAATAATGAGCGAATTTGTATTGATGACCGATTCCTCCTGTGATTTGCCCGAAAATCTGGCAAATGAAATGGATTTGACCGTGCTGCCCCTTTCCTATACGCAAAACGGGGAGACGATGCAGAACCGCCTTTCCGCCTCTGCCGGGGAAATCAGACGATTTTATCAGCGTTTGCGGGAGGGAATCGGGGCGGTCACCACGGGCGTGAACTTTGATGCCGCCTATACGGCCATGGAAAATGTGCTGAAAAAGGGCAAGGATGTGCTGTGCCTTGCGTTTTCCTCGGCGCTTTCCTGCACCTATGCCTCCTTCCATTCGGCTGCCAAGGAGCTGCGGGAAAAATACAGGGACAGGAAAATTTATGTGGTGGACACCCGCTCGGCCTCTCTGGGACAGGGGCTGCTTGTCTATCTGACGGCGGCACAGAAAAAAATCGGGCTGTCCATTGATGCGGTGCGTGATTTTGCCGAAAAAACCAAGCTGAAGGTCTGCCATTTGTTTACGGTGGATGATTTGATGCATCTGCGCCGGGGCGGGAGAATTTCCACTGCCGCCGCCTTTGTAGGCTCTATGCTGTCGGTCAAGCCCATCATGCATATGGATGACGAGGGCAGGCTGATTCCCCTGTTCAATGTGCGGGGCAGGAAGCGTTCCATTTCCACATTGGCCGAGCTGATGAGCCAGCAGGTGGAAAATGCCGAGGAACAGACCGTTTTCATTTCCCACGGGGACTGCGAGGAGGATGCCAAAACGCTGGCTGACATGATCCGGGAAAAGCTGCATGTCAAGTCCTTCGTGACCCATTTTGTAGGGCCGGTCATCGGCGCACACTCAGGGCCCGGCACGCTGGCGCTCTTCTTTGTGGGCAAGCACAGATAATGCATTTGATGGGGGGATCAGGGCATGCGGCGTTTGTTGAATGACGGCTGGTCTTTTGCAAAGCTGGCCGTGGAAAGCACCTATCAGGACACCCTTTCGGCGGAATTTTCGCCTGTTGATTTGCCCCATGACTGGCTGATCTGGCAGGCGGAGGATTTATATGAGTCCGCCGATGCGTGGTACAAACGAACGATTTTAGCGCAAAGGGATGGTCTGCGCCGGATACTGTATTTTGACGGCGTGTACATGGATGCGGATGTGCTGGTGAACGGGCGGGTGATTGCCACCCATCACTACGGATACACCGCCTTTTGCGTTGACCTGACCGATGCTTTGCAGGAGGGCGAAAACGAAATTGCCCTTCATATCCGCCATATGTCCCCCAATTCCCGCTGGTATTCAGGCAGCGGGATTTTCCGTGATGTGGTGCTGGACACCGTTCCCGCATGCCATTTTGTGCAGGACGGGTTATATGTCCATACCGAGGCACAGGGGGCGGATTTCCTGCTTCAGGTATCCTGCGAAATAGCGGGAGAAGGGGAAAAAATTGCGGCGAAACTGACCGACCCGGAGGGGAACTGCGTGCTTTGCCGGACTGCCATGATCAGGCAGGGGGGCATTTCGTTTGAGGAGCGCATTTTTTCCCCCAAGCGCTGGGATGTGGAAAATCCTGCCCTGTACCGGCTCACCCTGACCCTGCCGGGGGATGAAATTTGTGCCAAGATCGGCTTTAAGACGGTGTCCGTCTCCCCCGATACGGGTCTTGCGCTGAACGGCCGGCCGCTGAAATTGCACGGCGTATGTCTGCACCATGATTTGGGCGCACTGGGGGCGGCATTCCACAAAAAGGCCGCCCGGCGGCAATTGCGCGTCATGCAGGAAATGGGGGTCAATGCCCTGCGCACGGCTCACAATCCCCCTGCAAAGGATGTGCTTGATTTGTGCGACGAAATGGGCATTTTGGTGATGGACGAGTCCTTTGACATGTGGGAAAAGCCCAAGACCCCCTATGATTATGCCCGCTTTTTCCCGGACGATTACAGGCAGGATGTGGCAAGCTGGGTGCGGCGGGACAGAAACCATCCCTGTCTGCTGATGTGGTCCATCGGCAATGAAATTTACGATATGCATGCCTCAGACAGGGGCGCGGTCATTACCAAGGCGCTGTCCGATGAGGTGAAAAAGCATGATCCTCTGGGCAACGGGCTGATTACCTTCGGCTCGAACTATATGCCCTGGGCGGGCGCACAAAAATGCGCCGAAATCATCAAAATTCCCGGCTATAATTATGCCGAAAAATATTATGAGGAACACCATAAATTGCACCCGGATTGGGTGATTTACGGCTCGGAAACGGCCTCCGTGCTGGCCTCCAGGGGCATTTACCATTTCCCCAAGGGCGAGGAAATTCTGTCCGATGATGATCTGCAATGCTCTGCTTTGGGCAACAGCAACACCTCCTGGGGCGCCCGGTCACTGGAAAAAATGCTGGCGGATGACCTGAACACCCCCTTCAGCCTGGGACAATTCGTCTGGTCGGGCATTGATTATATCGGCGAGCCGACCCCATATCACACCCGTTCCTGCTATATGGGGCAGTGCGATACCGCCTGTTTCCCCAAGGATGCCTATTATCTGTTCAAGGCCGCCTGGACGGGGCAGCCCTTTGTGCACATCGGCGTTTACTGGGATTTCAATGAGGGACAGATGATTGATGTGCCGGTCTGCACCACGGGGGACGAGGCCGAATTGTTCCTGAACGGAAAATCATTGGGCAAAAAGCCTGTCAACCGCCTGAGCGAGGCGGACATTTGCCCGGTCTGGCATGTGCCCTATACGCCGGGGGAATTGGAGGCTGTTGCCTATCAAAAGGGGCAGATTGCGGCACGACAGTCTCGCCATTCCTTCTCTGACAGCAAAAAAATCGTCCTGAAATGCGGGGATACTGCCCTGTATGCCACGGGCAGGGACATTTGCTTTGTGGAAATAGCTGTATTGGACGGGGAAAATCATCCGGTTGAAAATGCCCGGGACAGGGTGTCTGTTTCTGTGGAGGGCTGCGGCTATCTGCTGGGGCTGGATAACGGGGATGCGGACGATTTTGACGGGTATAAAACGGACTGCCGCAGGCTCTTTTCCGGCAAGCTGCTGGCCATCATCGGGGCAACGGACAAGGCAGGGGATATGAAGATTCATGTGTCGGGCAGGGGACTGGAAGGGGCAGAACTGTCCATTCCCGTGCTGGAGGCCGAAAAAATCGAAGGCGCTTCCTGTCTGCAGCGAATCACCCCTCATGCAGATTGCGGAAAAGTGGATGCACGGAAGCTGGAATTGGTGGCACAGGAAAGGCTTTGCTTGTCTCCTGAGCATCCAAGAGCCTTTGTGGGGCTGAGGGTGCATCCGCAAAATGCCGATTGCGGGGCAATTACATGGAAAATCTGCACACCGGGGGGCATTCCGCTGGATTGTGCATCCATTGAAGAAACATCGGGCGGCGTGTGGCTCACGGCCAGGGGGGACGGGGATGTCCATCTCAGGGCTTCCTGCACCAACTCGGACGGGCATGTGCGGCTGATGTCCCAGCTGGAGGTTCGGATTACCGGCATGGGCAAGGCACGGCTGAACCCCTATGAATTTGTCCCCGCCGGGCTGTATGATTTGTCTGACGGGCAGCTGGGGCCGGGCAATGACCATGGGGTTGCCTTTGCCAGGGACGGGCAGAGCATGGCGGGCTTTACCAATGTGGATTTCGGTGCGGTGGGCTCGGACGAAATCACCCTGCCCATTTTCAGCCTGTCCTCCGATGTCTGCCATCATCTGAAGCTGTATGACGGCGATCCCAGGGAGGGAGGCGTGCTGATTGATACGCTGGACTATCAAAAGCCCTCCATCTGGAATGTGTATCAGGCCGAAACCTATCATCTGCCCAGGCGTTTGACGGGCATCCGGACGCTGTGCTTTGTGATGAATGACAAGATTCATTTGCAGGGCTTTTCCTTCAAAAAGCTTTGCCGCAGCGGGCTTTTGCTGGGGGCTTTGGAGGCGGATCTCCTGTACGGCGACCAGTTTACCAAAGATGTGGCGCAAAACGCCGTGCTGGGCATCGGAAACAATGTGTCGCTGGTGTTCAAAGATATGGAATTTGCGGGCGAAAGGGCAAATTTGCTGCTTGATGGGCAGTCCAATACCCCGGTCAATACCGTTTCGGTTCGGGTTGCAGACAGCCAGGGTCATGAACAAACGACCCTGTGCGAGTTCGAAGGCTCCGGGCGGAAGACCAAGTCCTTTGAGGTCGGGGTGTTTCCCGGGAAATGCACGGTCACCTTCCTCTTTTTGCCCGGCTCGGATTTTGATTTTTACAGCCTGCGCTTTACAGAGAAA